>QWCE01003933.1_pt1 | contig 15537 bp, 10 predicted proteins | sample 1972531 | NCBI WGS metagenome assembly QWCE01 (sample SAMN09866716, study PRJNA288562) | Human gut metagenome isolate term4_stool, whole genome shotgun sequencing... | reverse complement strand
CAAGTACTTCTGTGCCTCAGAGCGTGTAGCCCTCTATCTGCAGAAGTTTATCACCGTACGCAAGCGCAAGATCTTCTTCCCGGAGAAGAATGGCTCCTCGTCCGACTTCCAGACCATCATCTGCAAGCACGATAAGGAGAAGTTCCTCGTGCCGGAGATAGAGGAGCGCAGCTCTGAGGTGGTGGCAATGCTCCAGGATACTAAGGTGAAGGTGGATGTCTGTGATGTCTGCCGGATCATCTATGCTGATGTGACATCGGAGGAAATCGACTCCTTTGACTTTCTCCTCTTCTTCAGCCCCAATGGTCTCTCTGCCATCAAGGCTGCCTATCCCGACTATCAGCAGGGCCGTCAGATCGTCGGCTGCCTCGGCGAGGGCACGCGGGAGGAGCTCGAGCAGGCGGGTCTGCAGGTGCATATCAGTGCACCGACGCGCGAGTACCCGAGCATGACCGCTGCTCTGGAGCACTACCTGCAGGAGGAGAAGAAGGCGGCGGAGTAGATCCATATGAAGGAGTATGGGCTGACGAAGAGCGAGCGGCTCTATCTGCGGGAGGAGATCCGGCAGCTCTTCGAGAGCCGGAGTCGCTTCGTCTGCTATCCCTACCGCGTCGTCTGGCGTCTGGAGGAGCCGTCGGAGGAGTCACTCAAGGTCCTTATCTCCGTCCCCAAGCGGCTGATCCGCCATGCGGTGGACCGCAATACGATCAAGCGTCGCACCCGCGAGGCGTGGCGGCTGCAGAAGGGTCCGCTCAGGGCGCTCGCAGCAGAGCAGGAGGCGACCCTCCTGGTGGGACTGCTCTATATCGGTGATCATGTCTCTCGGTCAGAGCGGCTCACCTCAGCGGTCTCCAAGTCGATTGCCCGCCTCTGTGAGGAGGTAAAGAGTGCTTCCCCCCTATGAGTCTCAGGTCTATCATTCACAGCATTGGGGCCTCCGTCGGTAGGTTACTGATCCTGCCGATCCGCTTCTATCAGAAGTATATCAGCCCCCACACGCCTCCCGCCTGTCGCTTTACCCCCACCTGCAGCCAGTATGCGATCGAGGCGATCCGGAAGCATGGTCCGATCAAGGGTCTGCTCCTGGCTATCTGGCGTCTGCTGCGGTGCAATCCCTGGGGTGGTAGTGGCTACGACCCTGTGCCATGAGACTGCTTGACTTCCATACCCACCTACATAATATAGAGCGCTACCGCGGTGACTCCACAGTCATCGCGGTTCGCTCGCTTATGCCGGGGGAGGAGCCGGACGACCGGTCGGACTACTTCACTGTAGGGATCCATCCGATGGAGCCCGATCATACGGTCGAGGAGCTCGAGCAGCTCGCTCAGCGGGTCGGCTCTCAGCTCATAGGGATCGGCGAGTGCGGGTGGGACGGGCGCTCTCCGCTCTCTATGGAGCGGCAGACCGAGCTGGTGAGGGCGCAGATACGGCTGGCAGATAGGCTCGGACTGCCTATAATCTACCACGTCGTAGGCGGCTGGCACCTCCTCCTCAGTGAGCGGAAGGCACATCCGGAGGGGATCTGGATCGTCCACGGCTTTAGGGGAAAGCCTGCACTTCTTCGTCAGTTGGAGGGGGCGGATATCCGGGTCAGCCTTCATCCGAAGTACCACTGGGAGACGGTCCCTACGCTCCCCTTCTTCCTCGAGACCGACGACAGCGACACCCCGCTCAGTGAGGTCTACGAGCGAGCTGCCAGGACGCAGAGCATCAGTAAGGAGGAATTGTCAGAGCGGCTCCTCGCACAGCTCCGGTCGTCTATACGGCTCTAGACCTACCGACCGCACTGATCCGATTGCCCGGGAGGGTGGTCGCCTGATGCTAGCCTTTCTATCCACCTCTTTCTGAGGGTTATCTTGCGGATAGTGACGTTTCTTTCTGTAATTTGTGAAAAATAAGGGCGAATGTTTACAATCTATTGTGAAGTAAGAAAATAATAGTAAACTTGTGCAGGAGAAACCCTATTGCCTAGTCTGAATGCGTCACGACCGGAGGGTCTAGTCGTTGGGATGAATGACGATGAGTTTCTATTACCTTATTATCACACATTTAATTCAAAACCTTATGGAAGCACGTAGCACCACCCACATTCTCTCGGGCTTGCTTGCACTCCTAGGACTCCTTTCCCTCTCCTCCTGCGAGGATGAGGTGAGTCGTTCCCCGTCTACGCCGTCAGTCCGCTACGCGGATGTCGACCTCAGAGACCTTCCGCTTGCCGAAGGGATGCTTCGTGGCAATGAACCTCTGCCGGAGCCGGAGCCGATAGGTGAGCCGGGTGAGGGCGGCGAGGTGAAGCCGACGGTCAAGGATGGCCTCAAGGGGGTGATCATCAGCCGCAGCACGATGTACCGTGCCGGTACGGTCTACAATGAGTATCTGCTCTTCAATCCGATGAGCAACCTCATCTATCCCGGCGATGTGCTGGTCGGCAATTCGATCAGCAGCGGCCGCTACCTCCCCGTCAAGGGTCAGAAGGTCGGTAGCGTCACCTGGTCCAGCCCGGATCTGGTCCCCGCCAATCCGCAGGAGGATCACTTCGTGGCGACGGTCAGTGAGCCGAAGTTTAGCGACTACGCCGGCACGATGCAGCGCTGGCGCGGTGCACCTCAGCTGCCCACCTCAGCCATCACCACCTTCGAGATGACGGAGGTGAAGGATCTCAAGGAGTTTAGCGCCAAGCTGGGCCTCGGCTTTGAGACCGAGAACGTGAAGGCCGGACTCACCTTTGGGAGCCGTAATGGACGACTGAAGACGCATATGCTGGTCAAGTTTGTCCAGAAGCTCTACTCTGTCTCCATGGACCTACCGAGCCGTCCCCATCTACTCTCTGCAGCACCCGATGCGATGGGCGGTGTGATGCCGGTCTATATCTCCGACGTCTTTTACGGCCGTATGGCCTACGCCCTGATCTCCACCGACCACGACTATCTCGAGCTGATGGCTGCCCTGGAGATCATGGCGCCGAGCTTCAATTTTGAGCTCTCCTCCAAGTACAAGGAGGTCCTCGACGAGTCCTTCACCCAGTACGTCCTCATCGGAGGTCAGTCAGGAGATCACGGTCTCTCCGTCAAGAAGGGCTGGGATGGCTTCAAGGAGGCGATCAGCACGCAGCTCAATGCCTCTGACGCCGTCCCGGTAGCGATCACCCTCCGCTATGCGGATGACAATTCCGTCGCCCGGGTCGTCCAGACCGGTCAGTACCCCGTCACCGAGAGCTACTTCGTCCGTGAGAGTGACGAGATGAGCTTTAGCTTCCGTCCCGTCCAGATCAGTGCCAATGCCGGTAACAAGGACGATCTCCAGGTCTGGGGACACACCGTCCTGACAGTCCCCGCCGAGATTACCCCCGGCGGTACTGCTCAGGAGGACTATCGCCTCGTCTGGATCGGCATGAGCAATTACGTCAAGCTGGACAAGCAGAAGCAGGCTGGCATGCCCAATGCCGAGAGCATCACCGTCAAGCTTCGTCGCCCTAAGGGGATGTCCATGACCGACTTCCTCAATCAGCGGGTCTACATCGACACCCACTTCCACAATACCAACGCTGCCGGTACCATCAGTGGGGACGACCTCGGAGAGAGCAAGTACAGCATCCGCGTACAGGATCTGCTCTTCTGCGCGATCCACAATTCCCTCACCGTCAGCACCCGTCGTCACACCCGCAACGACTACTCCGCCGAGGTCCTCTTCGACCTCTTCCACGACGCCAAGGAGATCGAGGAGATCCCCACTGCCCTCCGCTCTATCACCACCGAGGACGGCACGGTGAGCAGTACACGCTGCTTCGGAAGCCGGCCCTTCTCTATCCTCACCAATAACTAAGACATACAAGATATAAAGCCATGAAGAATTCACTCTTCCTCTCGCTCTCCCTTATCGGCCTCCTCTCCCTCGGCGCACTGACTAGCTGCGAGGATGAGGTCCCCACAGTCAAGCCTGAGCCCACCACTCCCCAGACCTCCAGCCTCCGTGCACAGGTCGCCAGCCTGCCCCTCCCGCGTGGTATGGAGCAGGGCGGCAGTGGCGATCTCGACCTGCCACCCCTCGATCCGATCGAGCCTCAGGTCGATGACGAGACCATCGAGCCCGGTACCTTTGACGGGCTACGTGGTATCTTCATCAATCGCCGCCGGGTCTACAATTCCGGCTTCGCCTTCGACGAGCTCTCCATCTTCAATCCCTCCGAGAGTCAGATCTACCCCGGATGTGTCTTCGTCGGTAGCTCCATCACCAATGGTAAGTACCTCCGTCTCCCGGGCAAGACCGGCGAGATCGTCTGGAGTGCCAAGGACCTGATCCCCGGCTCTCCCACCAGCTTCGTCGCTCACGTCTCTGATCCCCGTGAGAGCGACTACAGTCAGATCGTCCAGCAGTGGTTTGGCCAGCCTACTCAGCCGCTCTCTGCGACGACGATGTTTGAGGTGAATGAGCTCTCCAACTCGACCGAGATCGGCGCCAAGCTAGGTATCGGCTTCCAGAAGGAGGACCTCATCGCCAAGCTCAAGCTCGACACCAATCACCAGCGTATGAAGACCCACGTCCTCGTCAAGGCGATCCAGAAGACCTTCAGCATCGCTGTCGACGTGCCGGATCACTTCATCCTCAAGAGTGCCAAGGTGGAGGACATGGATGGCGTGATGCCGGTCTATGTCTCTGAGGTCTTCTACGGCCGCATGGGCTACGCTGTCATCTCCAGCAATCATGAGTACCACGAGGTGGTCGCAGCGCTCAATCTCAATATCCCGAGCGAGAAGGTCGACGTCGAGCTGGAGACTAAGTACAAGCAGATCCTCGATGCCTCCCTCACCAAGTCTCGTGTCATCGGAGGTAGCTCCGAGGAGCACGGATACGGTATGTCTATGGGCTGGGAGGGCTTCAAGAAGTCTCTCTCCGCACCCCTGACCCCCTCTACCACCAAGCCGGTCGCCTACACCCTCCGCTACGTCCACGACAATTCTGTCGCCCGCCTCGTGCTCACCAGCGACTTCGTCCGCAATGAGTCCTACTTCGTCCCGGAGATGGATCAGCTCAATCTCCGCTTCACTCCCCGCACGCTCCGTGCCAAGGACGACAACGTCAAGCCCCTCTACATCTATGGTGAGGTGACCATCGCTCGTGATGGTGATCGTGAGCAGGTGATCTTCCAGAGGGATCGTAAGGATTACATCCGCATCGATGAGCCTGAGCAGGAGGTGCCACTCGGAGAGGGTGAGGCTCTCGAGGTCTCTATCCGTCGTCCCTCCGGGATGAGCATGGAGGACTTCCTGAAGGAGACGGTCACCATCCGCGCCTTCTTCTCCCACACCAACGCTGCCGGCACGGCCAATATCCACGACCTCGGTAGTGTCACCTCCACCTGCACGGTCCGCGAGCTGCTCTTCGCCGCCATGAGAGGGACGATGAATGTCTTCACTCAGGAGAAGCGTGCCGGCCAGCGTGAGGCCAATCTCGTGATGGATGTCGATATGAATAATTCGGTGAGGGTGCTCGATGGCTCCTTCTCCGTAAAGTGACTATGTAGCTATGAATAAGTCTTACTTCTCCGGCTTCTGGGGGCTCCTCGTCGCTCTCCTGCTGCTCGCCCTAGGCGGCTGTCAGGCAGAGGAACGGAGCGAGAGCCCCAGAGAGCCCGCCCCGACGGTCTCCGACGCTCCACATCACCTCTCAGAGGCTGAGGCGAGGGCGGTCGCACTCGACTTCATCCAAGGTGGCGCCGACGCCATCTCCACTCTCCGCTCCACTGCTGATGATGAGCTGGAGCTCGCCTTCGCTGAGCCGACGAGCCGGCTGCGTGCTTCGTCCGACGAGTCGGCAGACGCTCAGTCCGCTCTCCCCGCCTACTATGTCTTCAATATTGGGTCGAGGGGCTTCGTGATCGTCTCCGCCTGGGACGTCACATTCCCGATCCTCGCCTACTCTGATCAGGGGGCCTTCTTCTCCGGTGAGGTGGCAGCCTCCGGCAAGAGCCCCGAGGTGCAGAATGTGATGAGCTTCCTCAGCGCCTACGCCTCCTCCATCGACTCGCTCCGTCAGGTCACTCCGGTCACCAAGGAGCTGCGCTCTGCCTACACCCGCTCCCTGAGTGAAGGGGTCGCCGGCACGAGCCTTCGCGCCTCTGATGCCATCGCTCCGCTCCTGGGAGATATCAAGTGGAATCAGTCCCCATACTACAATGCCTACTGCCCCAGCGGCACCCCTGTAGGCTGCGTCGCTACCGCCACCTGCCAGATCATGCGCTACTGGAAGTATCCCGAGCACGGCACCGGCTCGCATAGGTCGACAGCCGATGGGCAGTATGCCACTTTCAATAAGCGCTACAATTGGGACAATATGCCCGCCGGCACCCTCCGTGGGTACAATGACGATGTGGCTCAGTTATGCTACGACATCGCTGTGGGGCTGAATATGCAATTCTCCCCCTACGGCAGTGGTACCTGGCAGTCCTATGTGCCCGGACTCTTGGTCAATAACTTCTACTACAAGGATACGGCGCGCGACATCTACCGCTCCAATTATAGCGCCTCAGACTGGGCCTCTATCGTCTACAACGAGCTGGCCAATGGTCGTCCCGTACAGTACGCCGGTGCCGGCAGGACCGGAGCGGGTCACTCCTTCGTCTGCGATGGCTACTACAATGGCTACTTCCATATCAATTGGGGCTGGGGCGGTATGTCGGACGGCTACTTCCTCCTCCATGCCCTCGATCCCAGTTCGCTCGGTACCGGTGGCGGCAGCGGTGGCTTCAATTACGGCCAGGATATCGTCATCGGCATAGAGCCGGCTCGCCGTCCTGATCCGACACCCGACCCTGATCCGCAGCCAGGGAATGGCTCCGTTCGCTACCTCAGTCAGTCGCAGCTCCAGAGTATGGTCACCTTCGACCGCAGTAGGAGCCGGGTCACCTTCGGTCGGGGCGTCTCCGGACCGATGGTCCTCTTCATCAAGGCGACCGGCTGCAGTCACTGTGAGCACACCCGCCCGTCCGTGGACCTGCTGGCGAGGGAGTACAGCGGCAAGGTCCCCTTCTACGGCTTTGACGTCGTGACCTATGGTCAGTGGGCCGAGAGCTGGGACTACATCCAGCGTGCCCTCGGAGTGGAGACCGTCCCGCAGATGGTCTTCATTGACAAGGACGGACGCTACACCCTCGTCAACGGCGTCATCCAGACGACCGGTGCCGAGGCAGGCGCAAGGGTCTTCCGTCCCTACGTCGAGCGGATCCTCTCAGGTGGTGTCGATCCCACCCCCGATCCCGATCCTACGCCCTCCGGTGACTACTGCAAGTCCTCCGGTCGCTATGCCCGCAGCACCTACATCGCTCAGGTGAGCCTGGCCAATATGAACAATACCACTCAGAGCAATGAGGGGGGCTACAATTACTTCTCCACCAAGCGCATCGACCTCGCTCCTGGTCAGACCTACCGTCTCACTCTGACGCCCGGATCGATTGCCGGAAGCTATCCGGAGTACTGGTCCGTCTGGATCGACACCAATGGGGACAGGCAATTCACCTCTGACGAGCAGGTGCTGAGCCTCACCACCACGCAGGCCAATTCGTCTGTCACCCGGGAGATCACCATCCCCTCCTCCGCTCGCAAGGGCGACACCCGTATGCGTGTCTCCATGAAGTGGGGCGCCACGCCCGAGGCGTGTGAGGTCTTCGACCACGGTGAGGTGGAGGACTATCCGGTCCGCATCTCCGGTGGCATCTCCCCCGACCCCGATCCTACTCCCGACCCCGATCCGGAGCCCGAGGAGGATCCCTATCCCGTCTCCTACGGCAAGGACTCCCGCTACGCCTGGATCAGCAGCGTCCACATCGGCGATATGGACAATAGCGGCACCGGCGGTGATGGCTATGCCTCTTACATTGGTAGCCACCACATCCTCGGCTACACCGGCCGTGCACTCTCCTACCAGCTGACGCCCTCCTTCGGCACCACGCAGACCTACTGGTGCTACTGGCGCATCTGGATCGACTACAATAAGGATGGGCACTTTAGCAGCTCAGAGCTGGTCACCTCCAAGTACGGCTACCGCATGGTGAGCGGCTGGTTTACGCTCCCCTACCGCATGGACCCCGGTCTCTACCGCGTCCGTGTCAGCATGAAGATGAACGAGGGCTATCCCGCCCCTGATGAGGTCTTCAATTACGGCGAAGTAGAGGACTATCGCCTCCGCATCCGGTAAGTCCGGCGCACCTAGATACGTATAGGGCCGCAGTGATCTCTCGTGAGAGACCGCTGCGGCCCTTTTTTGGGGTCCTCCGAGAGAATGTCGCGCGCATGCGGTCCGAAAGTTTGTCGTCCCTGCTCTGAAAGTTCATTCCACTATGGTGAAACGTGTATTCCACTACAGTGGACGGTACATTCCACTGTAGTGGAATATAGAATATGTGGGGTGAAGAAAACTTCCGGTGCGGATGACGACAGCCTTTCCCGCCCTCTGAGTGACTCTAGTCCCGGATTGCGAAGCGCCGGTGCGCGGAGATGGGACAAAAATGGCTACATTTACTCCTATGAAGATCATACATACAGCAGACTGGCATGTGGGCCATGAGCTATACAGCTACCGGAGGGAGGAGGAGTTTGACTGCTTCTTCCGTCAGCTGGCGGAGCTGATGCAGGCGGAGCAGCCCGACGCCCTTCTCGTCAGCGGCGATGTCTACGACTCCTATATGCCCTCCAATAGCGCCGTCCGGCAGCTCAATCAGGCGCTCCTCCTGCTCCATGACGCCTCGCCCGAGACGGAGATCATCCTCACGGCGGGCAATCACGACAGCGGGGCCAGGCTCGAGGCGGCGGCAGCCCCCTGGGCGTCGCATAGGGTCCACTTCATCGGCTCTATCGATGAGCACTCGGAGTATAATTTTATTCCGATCGGAGAGAAGGGGCTGGTGGTGGCGCTCCCCTTCTGCTACCCCGCCAATTTTCCCCACGACGACAGCGATCCGAGTGAGGGGCGTCAGGAGCGCTTTTTTGGCCGGGTCTGTGCCTACTTGCAGGGCGAGACGCTCCCGACGGTGCTGATGGCGCATCTCTACGTCCCGGGAGCAAGGCTCAATGGCGGTCGTCAGCCGCGCGATATCGTGGGCGGGAGTGAGCCGATGTCCCTCGACGCCATCTCCACCGGCTACGACTACCTGGCGCTGGGGCACATTCACCGCTATCAGGAGATCACGCAGAGAGCCTTCTACTCCGGCTCACCCCTGCCGATCTCCTTCGACGAGCCAGCTACGCATGGGGTGGTGATTGTGGAGCTGGAGAGAGGGAAGGCACCCAAGACCGACTTCCGCTCCTTCGATATTATGCGCCCCCTCGTGACCCTTCCGAAGGGTGGGGCGGTCCCCTTCCCGGAGGCGTTGAAGCAACTTGCCGCTATGGATCCGGAGCGGGAGTGCTACATCCGTCTCCATGTGCTGGCGGATGAGTCACTCCCCTTCGACCACATGGAGCAGGCGACTAAGGCGCTCGCCGGCAAGCGTGCCCGCTACTGCTCCCTCAAGGTGGAGTACCCCATGCGGACGGAGGAGACGGGCGACAGTCGCCCGGCGCTCCATCCGGAGGACTTCGCCGACTACTCAGCACGAGCGATCGCTGAGCAATTCTTCCGCGACGAGGGGCTCCCGGAGGAGGAGCAGAAGGAGCTGCTACAGCTCTTCGACCGGATCGACGCCACCTATGAGACCCTGGAGCTATGATACGACTAGAGACCCTTGAGATCCACAACATCCTCTCGCTGGAGAGCGCCACGATAGACTTCCGGAAGGATCTGGGAGAGAGCGGGCTCGTCCTGATCTGTGGGCGGACCGGTGCCGGCAAGTCGGCGATCCTCGACGCCATCTGCCTCGCGCTCTACGGCAATAGCCCACGCCTCGAGCGAGGGGGACGGGAGGACTACTCGGTGGATGGAAAGAAGCTCAAGAGCTACGACGTCTCTCAGCTGATGCGGCGCGGCGCGGTGGAGGCGTCGTGTGCCCTCTCCTTCGAGACCACCGATGGGAGTGTCTATCAGGCGACGTGGGAGATCCACCGTGCCCATCTGTCGCCCAAGGGCAATCTCCTCCCTCCGACCCGCACGCTCATCCGCCCCGATGGGGAGACTGTCACGAAGAGGGTCGCCGAGGAGGTGGAGCGCATTGTGGGGCTGGCGTACAAGGACTTCCGCCAGACGGTGCTCCTGGCGCAGGGCGACTTCACCCGCTTCCTCTTCAGTCCCGAGAGTGAGCGCTCCTCCATCCTGGAGAGCCTTACCGGCATGAGTGACTGCACCGAGTATGGGGTGAGGATCCACCGCATCGCCGCCAGTCTAAAGCAAGTGTATGAGAGTCAAGTGAAGGTGACTGAGGCGGTCTCTCTACTGTCGTCGGAGGAGCTGCGGGAGACTCGTGGTCAGATGAAGGAGCTGCAGGGAGAAGTGAGGCGGATCGGTCACCGCCTGCAGGAGCTCAATGGGCTCAAGAGCAGTCTTCGGCTCCTCCTCAGTCACCGGGCGACTCTGCAGCGCTGTGATGACGAGGAGAAGGGGCTGGAGGCGAATCTCTCCCTGCAGCAGGCGGCGCTCAGCCACTTGACGGAGGCGCTGGAGGCGAAGCGTAGGGTGCGGCAGGAGACCGATGAGCAGCTCTCCCACTTTGCCCCCAAGGCTCCGATGTATGATCGGGCGGTGCTCCTCGACCAATTGCTCAGACAGCTGGCCTCCAACTGGCGCGATCAGACGTCCGGTGCCGGAGATCAGGAGACGACGAAGCTCGATCTGGAGGAGCTGCAGGCGGAGATGACTGCCCTGGATCAGGAGCTGAAGCCCCTCACCGAGCAGCAGAGAGAGCTAAGCGCCTCCATCGAGGAGAAGTCTCAGCAGCTGGCAGCTCTAGACGTCGAGGCACTGAATGCCCGCAGGTCGCTTCTGGAGGATCAGCTGAAGGCCAATCAGGATCAGCAGACTCTCCTCAGCGACCAGGCTCAGCTCGCAACCCTCACAGAGTCGTGCGACCGGCTGTCGGCGGAGCTGGAGCTGGCTCGCGCTCGTCAGGCTGAGGCTCGGGGACTCTTCGATAAGACTAAGACCTCCACGGGGAAGGTGGCGACCCAACTCAGGCACGAGCTGGTTCCGGGAGATCGCTGCCCGGTTTGCGGTCAGGAGGTGCATGAGGTGCTGGCGGATGCCCACTTTGCGGAGATACTTCGCCCCCTGAGGGAGAGGTGTGATGAGACCACGAAGGAGGTGGATGAGCTGACGAAGAGCCATCAGGCTGAGAGCAATAAGGCAAATCAGCTCTCCGGCAAGATCGAGGCGCACGAGGAGCAGATCCGGACGCTGGAGGTGAGGTATGGCTCGGATCTCCGGGTCGGACACTCCGCGGAGGAGGCGGCGCAGCTGCAGGAGGCTACGGAGACGAGCCTCGAGGAGGTGACGGAGGATCTCGGGAGGGTGAAGAGCTATCGGGATGAACTGTCAGCGCTGCAGAAGCTGCTGAAGGACTTGGAGAAGTCGATCGCGAAGGCACAGGACGAGAAGCACAAGCAGGAGCTACGGCTCACTCGCCTGCAGGAGAAGCAGGCGTCGCTCCAGGAGAGCCTTGAGCGGCTTGGGGTGGCGGCGGAGAGCCTGCAGTCGCAGCTGGAGCCGGAGATGCTCCTCCCCGACTGGCTTGAGCGACTGAGAGTGGATGACGAGGAGCTTCGGGGCGACCTGATGGCTCAGGCGGGAGAGTATCGCACCTTGACCGATCGTCTCCTTCAGCTCGATAGGGAGCTGGAGAGTGAGGAGAGGGGACTCACCAGGCTCCGTGAGCAGCAGCAGGAGATCTCTCGCCTCCTCCCGGAGGTCCCGCCGGCAGAGGCCTCTCCGGAGCAGCCGACTGAGGAGGGGGTGGAGAAGGAGCTCTCGCAGATACGGAGCGACCTTGCCGCCCTGCGGAAAAGTAGGGAGGAGGCACGGCGAAGCGCTGAGGAGCTGTTGGCAGAGCAGCCTCAGCTGGCAGAGCTCGATGAGCAGCAGCTCTCAGCGGATATCGAGGAGCTTCGGAGGCAGTCGAGCAAGCTGTCGGAGACGCTCGGGGGGCTGATCAACCGTATGAGCCAAGAGAGGGGAGATCGACAGGATCTGCGCCGGCAGCGTGCAGAGGCGGAGGAGCTACGCCTTCGGGTGGATCAGTGGATGCGGCTGAAGGGGCTCCTAGGCAGTGCGGACGGGAAGCTCTTCCGAAATATCGCCCAGCGCTACATCCTCTCCTATCTGCTCGAGGCGGCCAATCAATTTCTCGTCGATCTGGAGGGCAAGTACCGCCTCACCAGGGTCCCACAGTCCTCTGCTATCCTGGTGCAGGACCGCTTTACGGGCGGCCCGCCTCAGAGCGCCAATGTGCTCTCAGGAGGTGAGAGCTTCATGGTCGCCCTCAGCCTCTCCCTCGCGCTATCCCAGCTGCGAGGGGAGAGCGTGGTGGATACGCTCTTTATGGACGAGGGCTTCGGCACGCTCGACCCAGCCAGCCTCGATCAGGTGATGGCGGCGCTGGAGCGACTGCACGACCGGATGGATCGGCGGATCGTCCTCATTAGTCACGTGCAGGAGCTGCGCGAGCGGATCTCCACGAAGCTCCTCGTCGAGTCGATCGACGTCTCCCGCAGTCGCATCCGCCTGATCCACAGAGCGGCTACGATGTGACCGGTCGGGTGACTGTTCTTATTGGTACATTTGTGGTAGATAATACCTATTAATTCCTGAAAGAGACACTCATGACTAAGAAATATTACTCACGCAGCCCTCGGGCTAGGGTCCTGGTGACCGGTGCAGGAGGCACCATTGGATCCCTCGTGGTCAGGGGATTTGTCCGCTTCCGACCCGACGTGGAGGTGCGTGCCTTCGACCTCGATATTCCCAAGAATAGAGACTTCTTCGATCAGCTACAGGGGCATATCATCCCCTACTTCGGTGACATCACCAAGCCGGAGACGCTGGTGGAGGCTTGTACGGGAGTGGACTACGTAGTCCACCTCGCGGCGATCATCCCTCCGGCGGCGGATCAGAATCCTGACCTCGCCAATAAGATCAATGTCGAGGGAACTAATAATCTCCTTAAGGTGCTTAAGACTCACTCGCCTGAGGCTTTCATAGCGATGGCCTCCAGCGTCTCGGTCTACGGGGATCGGGTCAAGGATCCCATGATCCGCGTGACCGACTCCGTGCAGCCGTCTGAGGGGGACCACTACGCCCAGACTAAGCTTGCCATGGAGCAGCTGATCCGTGAGTCGGGGCTGCGGTACACGATCTTCCGTCTCAGTGCCATCATGGGCGCGGAGAATCACACGATGTCCGGGATCATGTTCCATATGCCGCTGGATACGACGCTGGAGATCTGCACCCCGGCGGATACCGCTCGCGCCTTTGTCAATGCGCTGGATCACTTGGACGAACTGGATGGTCGGACCTTTAATCTCGGGGGAGGAAAGGAGTGTACCACCACCTACAGGGAGTTCCTGACCCGAAACTTCAAGATCTACGGGCTGGGCGAATTTGATTTTCCGAGTCGGGCTTTTGCGACGAAGAATTTCCACTGTGGCTACTTCGCTGACGGGAAAGATCTGGAGGATATTGTCCACTTCCGCACCGATACGCTGGCAGACTACTACTACCAGCTCAGTCGCCATATCCCGAGCATCCAGAAGCTCGCCACTAAGCTTTTCGCCTCGGCAGTTAGGAGCTACCTCCTCCACATCAGTGAGCCGTATGTCGCCTGGAAGACTCAGGACGTCACGATGATGCGTCACTTCTTCCGAGATGAGGATCTGACCATGGAGTAAGAAAAAAGGGGACTGCACCAGTCTGGTGCAGTCCCCTTTTCTTTTATCCCAATGGCTGGTCAGAGGATCGCTTCCTGAGGGACCTCGGGGAGGTCCCTCAGTCCGGCGCGTAGCTCCTCATCCGTGGGAGATCCGCCGGTGAGCGTGTGGCGGATGTACTGCTCGTAGGCGGAGATCTCGAGCTGACCGTGGCCGGAGAGGCAGAAGAGGATCGTCTCAGACTTCCCCTCCCTCTTGCACCGATCCGCCTCGCGGATCGCTCCGGCTATGGCGTGGCAGCTCTCGGGGGCGGGGATGATCCCCTCCGTCCGAGCGAAGAGCATTCCGGCGCGGAAGCTCTCCAGTTGGTCGACATCCATCGCCTCTATGTAGCCGTCGCGCAGCAGCTGCGAGAATACTGATCCGCCGCCGTGGTAGCGCAGTCCTCCGGCGTGGATGGCGGAGGGGACAAAGCTGTGACCCAGCGTGTACATCGGGATGAGCGGAGTGTAGCCCGCCTCATCTCCGTAGTCGTAGACAAAGCGTCCTCGGGTGAGCTTGGGGCAGGAGCTTGGCTCCACCGCTACGTAGCGGGTGGTGGCACCGTCGCGGAGAGTGTGGCGGAGGAAGGGGAAGATCATCCCGCTGAAGTTGGAGCCGCCACCGAAGCAGGCGATCACCACATCCGGCTCCTCTCCTGCCAGCTCCATCTGTTGCTCCGCCTCCAGCCCGATGACCGTCTGGTGCAGTCCCACATGGTTCATCACCGACCCGAGGAGGTACTTGGTATTGGGGGTGGTGCGTGCCAGCTCTATCGCCTCGGAGATCGCCATGCCGAGGGAGCCGGGGTTGTTGGGGTCTCTCGTCAGCACATCCTTCCCCGCCCGAGTACTCATGCTGGGCGATGGGGTGAGCTGAGCGCCGTAGACCTGCATCATCGTGCGGCGAGAGGGCTTCTGCTCGTAGCTCACGCGTACCTGATAGACGGCGCACTCCAGCCCGAAGATACGGCTGGCCAGTGATAGCGCACTGCCCCACTGTCCGGCACCGGTCTCGGTGGTGACGTTGGTGACGCCTTGTTCCCTGGCATAGTAGGCCTGGGCGAGGGCGCTATTGAGCTTATGCGAACCGCAGGGACTGCCACCCTCGTCCTTGAAGTAGATGTGCGCCGGCGTGTCCAGTGCCCGCTCCAGCTCGTAGGCGCGGATGAGCGGCGTGCTGCGGTACATCTGGTACTTCTCCCTTACTTCATCCGGTATCGCTATCCAGGCATCGGTCTGATTGAGCTCCTGCCTGGCTGACTCCTCGACAAATACCGGGTAGAGGTCCTCGGCAGTGATGGGTCGGAGGCTCTTCGGGTCGAGCATAGGGAGCGGCTTGGTGGGCATCTCAGCCTGGATATTGTACCACTCTGTGGGGATCTCATGCTCGGGGAGAATGATTTTTTTCTGTTTCATATCTTGATGGTAATAATAGGAGAGCAGGAGACTTTCCGGCTTATACCGGAAGGTCTCCTGCTCTTGTTTTTGGTATCGGGATTTCTCTCCCGTCCCTATTAGTCTCTTAGATCATGCCTAAAGAGACATCAGCAGTCCTGCTCCGGTATACAGTCGTATATCGGCGCCACCACCAGCAATTGAGCGTGCGGCTCTGTGATCTGTAGGTGTGGACTGACATGGTAGGGTATGGATTAGCGGAGCTTGAAGGTCACAGGGAGTCTGAAGCGGCAGCGAACCGGCTTACCGGTCTGCAT
>QWCE01004010.1_pt1 | contig 15551 bp, 14 predicted proteins | sample 1972531 | NCBI WGS metagenome assembly QWCE01 (sample SAMN09866716, study PRJNA288562) | Human gut metagenome isolate term4_stool, whole genome shotgun sequencing... | reverse complement strand
TGTAAATCTTTCAAAGAACAACTTTTAAGCGCAAACGCAAAATTTATTGCGAAAGCGAGTGCAAAGGTATAACAAAATATCATACGCTCCAAACTTTTTCGGGAAATAATTTAAAAAAAGTTGAATTTTCCTTTTTCCGGACTATGAAACTCAAAAATATGTATTTTGAACTAGTTGATATACAATATTTGTATCTTTGTGTCACCTAATATCGGGTGATACGAAGGATATCTTAACCATGTTTGTCTGCAAAAAGAAATATCCACCCAGCACAATCGGAGTTATTGTTGTTGAGAAAATTGGTGGCAAGATGAAGAAACTTTCCACAATTGGAGTAGCATATAATGAAAGGAAGGTCGAAAATCTTGTCAATGAAGCAAAAGAGTGGATTTCCAAAGAAGAATCCTGGTCCATCCGCAACTCGATTTGTATGGTGAGGAGCGTGAAGCGTGTGACCGTGAGCGTGAATAAGATCGCCTGACATATCCGACGAGCAAGGCTGCCCCGGTTGAATATCTAAAAACACCGTTTTGACGAAGATGTTGATCTCTCAAAAATATACTGAATAAAACCAGCCTACAATTTGCGCCTTTAAACACCTAACACAAAAATCCAGTCTGCAAAATGAACCAGACAGACATCTCAGTTTGTTCGGCTTTAGGCGTACAAACAAGAGGTCAAACAATACAAAAAGATAATGATACAAATTAGGATTTTGCACGGGGAAATCATTATTTGTAGGTATTGCTTGCTAATTTATAAAGTAATAACTTTGCAGCTGAAAAAAAAACAACATTAACATTAAAAAAAACGGAAGAAATGAAAAGGAAAAAATTCATCGTTTTTGCCCTTGTGGCAGCAGTTATTTTAGGCTTTAGTTCATGCAGCAAGGACAACGACGAGCCAAAAGACGAGATTTCGGGTGCTTACAAAGGGACGGTGGAACTCAGTGTGGGCGCAATGGCTTCGTACAAGGCTGAAAATCTCACTTATGTGCTAAAAGCAAGTGGCAACAATACCATAGACCTGATGGTGCCACAGGAAACTTACACCAACACTGTAATGGGCGATTTGACACTTGGAAGCTACACCATCAAAGGATTGGAATACGACGCAGCAAAGAAAAGCTACATAAAGGATTATTCAAAAGATGGCCTGGAGGTAACTTTCAAGTGCCAGAAAGATGGCGTAACAACTATCAACAAGCCTTACAAGTTTAAATCGGGCAACATTGTCGTAACCTTAAATGGGAAAGGCGGCGTTGTAGTTCAGAACGACTATAAATTTGAAGGTTCAATGCCATTCCCTATCACCGAGAAATTCATCGGAAAGAAGTAAGCCCGCATGAGAGAAAGAACATTCTATTCTCTTTTAATGTTTGTTGCTGGCTGTGGTCTCCTATTGACCACCACAGCCTGCAACGGCATACTCGACGGCATTTACGACGAGATGCCAGAAGCACCGGCACTACGCGCCCATCAAATGCGAATAGATGCCACAAGTTGGACAGATTGGTACTATATGGACTTCGACTCGCTGGCGATGGCAGAATCGGGAGAAGACGCAGCTGCACTGCATCGTTTACAAACCACTTTTAAGGCCTATCCGATACCTAAAGAACCTACTAAAAAGACTGACAACCATCGCATCGGTATCTATACCTATTGGTTTGACGTGCTTGGGAAAGGACTCTTGCACAATGAGTGTCGCGCTTTTACAGCTACGGAAAAACAACCCGAACCAAAGTCGTGGAGCATGGCGGTTCACCGCAATAATGTGCGCACAAACGAAGGCGAGGTGCTTGAAACCCAATACACAAGGATGGAAGACTTGCCAGAAAGCAGCGAAGCCTTTGCCGACGCAGCTTTCACCCCCGATGAATGGAGCGAAAATAAGGTATGGGTAGATCGAACGGAAATGCTGAACGAAATCATAAAATGCCAGGGAATAAAGACCAATCCGTTATTATCGTCGTGGCTGCAGATAAGCATTCCGCCCTTCCCACCTGTGTTCACACACAACAATCACATATTCATCCTCAGACTAAAAAACGGCAAATGCGCTGCCGTACAGCTGGAAAACTACATGAACGAAAAAGGTGTAAAATGCCAATTAACCATCAATTACAAATATCCGTATTGACAATGAGGGGAAAAACCATATTATCGTCGCTGCTACTCATGCTATCTGCCATGCCTGCACATTGCGACGACAACATTCCAGCAGACTCCATCTGGCGCAATGTGGACTTGGAACAGGTGGTTGTAACGGGCACACGCACGCCGAAACTTCTTGCCCAAACGCCCGTACTCACGCAGGTAATATCGCAAAAGGACATACAAAAAGCTGACGCAACCGACCTCAAGGATTTGCTTCAACAGGTAATGCCGGGCGTGGAGTTTAGCTATGCCATGAATCAACAGGTACATCTCAACCTCTCCGGGTTCGGAGGACAGAATGTTCTCATTCTCGTTGACGGCGAGCGATTGGCAGGCGAAACGATGGACAACGTGGACTTTGCCCGCATAGGAATGGATAACGTAGATCACATAGAAATAGTAAAGGGTGCAGCATCGGCGCTTTACGGATCGAATGCCAACGGAGGAGTGGTAAATATCATTACCAAGAAAGCCACACGGAAGTTTGCCATGAACGTAAACGGACGATGGGGAAAGCACGGCGAGCAACGTTACAGATTGGCTTGGCTACAAGGTGGAAGAAAATGGAACAACCATTTTGCGCTGGTGAAAAACAAGACCGACAACTACGATGTACACGGGGGCGACAATCCCGTGACAAGAGTAGTGACAACGATTTATGGCGACAATGTATGGAGCGCCAAAAACAAACTTACTTACAAGCCTTCAGAAAACCTACTGCTAAGCGCACGCGCAGGGTATTTCTTTCGCAGCTTGGTAAGAGAAGCAGATCTTCCAGAACATTACAGGGCTTTCAGTGGTGGACTTTCCGGCGAATGGAACCTCGGAAAAGGCGGACAGCTGACTGCTAATTATGCTTTCGACCAATACGACAAGTCGATTTATCAAACGAAGAACAAGCTCGATATTCGCAACTATTCAAATGTGCAGAACTCCGTCCGACTCTTATACACACTCAACCTACGAGGGGAAGACGTGCTTTCCGCAGGCGCCGACTACATGCACGATTATATTTTGAACACGCACCTGGAAGGAAAGGAAAGAAAGCAAGACGCTTTCGACGCTTTCGTACAATATGATTGGAATATAGACAAGGCTTGGGAATTGGTGGGAGCACTGCGCTACGACTTCTTTTCCGATCACAATATCTCGCAGCTTACACCCAAAATAAACCTGCGCTACACACCGATACGAAACTTCAACATTCGTTTGGGATACGGCATGGGATTCCGTGCGCCCACGCTCAAGGAGAAATATTACAACTTCGACATGAGTGGCATTTGGATTGTAGAAGGCAATCAGAACTTGAAGCCCGAGCACAGCCACAACTTCAATCTCTCGGCTGAATACACAAAGGGCCGCTATACGCTCACAACGAGCGGATATTACAACTACGTAACCAACAAGATAGCAACGGGAGCACCCTACTATGCCAACGCAGCCGACAAACAGCCCCGACTGCCCTACATAAATCTTGCCAACTACAACGTAACGGGCTTCGATGCAACCATACAGGCACGATGGTGTAATGGAATTTCTGTACGACTCTCGTATGCCTATGTAAACGAGCTACTACCCAAGGACAAAGACGGCAACACCATCAACAATCAGTACATTCCGGCACGTAAACACTCGCTGACTGCACATGCAGATTGGGATCATACCTTTACGGGGAACTATGCAATCAATATCGGTCTCGACGGAAGATGTCTGTCGGCGGTGGATAGCAAGGAATATGTCAACTACTACGACATTTCCAAAGGAACTGCCAACATTCACTATCCGGCATACAGCTTATGGAAACTTTCCTTGGCGCAGCGCATTGGCAAAGCCTTCAAAGTGACGACATCAATAGACAATCTCTTGAATTACAAGCCAGAATATTATTATTTGAATTGTCCGCTTACCGATGGCATGAGTCTGATAATAGGACTTTCGGTGGACATTGACAAACTTTTTTAAACAAAAACATTGAAATATAAATGGAACCAACAAGTAAAACTGAAAGGAAAAACCACTGGTGGCGCACGATTGCATCGTTCCTCTTGGTGCTCTTCACTATGCCGTTGGGACATGCGCTCATGCTCATTATGGAGAAATTCATGGATCCCGTAAGCATGCACTATGCTGCTTTTGCAATGGGATTTTTCGGATTGATGATTGTGGTAGGCGGAGTTTTCGTGAAAGGCGATACCCGACAAACACTTTGGGGGCTCATTGGCGGACTGCTTTTCTGGACGGGCTGGATAGAGTTTCTCTTTCTTTATTATGCCCGCAGATACGGCGTTCAGCCCGAAATAGAGAATGGTGTAGTAGTGACAAAGCCTGAATATCTCATACTTCCGGCTACATTCGGAATGTGGATAATGATCATGACGATGTATTTCTTCAGCACCAAGAATGGTTGTTTGTTCATTACATGGTTTCAGAAAAAACTCTTCCGCCATCGCAAGGAACTCATCGTGTCAAGACCAATGACCCGCCACACGGCTATCGTCACGTTTATGGAATTGGTCATGATTCTGTGGGCATCGTATTTGTTGCTCATGTTCTGTTACGACAAGAACTTCCTTGGCGACCATCACCCCATAACTTTCCTTGTAGGATTAGGTTGTTTCATCGGTGCCATATTCATGTTCAGGCGCCAACTCAAGTTGGCTGCATGGGGAAGCAACATTCGTTTTTCCATTGCTACGGTCATTGTACTGTGGACACCCGTAGAAATGCTCGGTCGCATCAACTTCTTTCACGAATTTTGGATTGAGCCTTGGAAATACGGTTGGCAAATGGGTGCTATCCTCTTGGGCTTCACTTCGCTCGCTCTCTATCTATGGTATTCTGGCAGAAAGAAAAAAGCATAAACCCAAATGCGGACGGGCATTAGAAAAAGACAAGAAGCATTTTCTAACGACCGAGATTTGGGATAATGTTTTTCTCCATAATATAGTTATTTCCTTCCATTATGAATTTAAAGTAATCATAAGGAGGACAAACAGAAGAACAGAATCCCGAAAGTATTTTGTCTAACTTTCGGGATTCTGTTCTTTTTACATGCTCTTTTTCCTTCAGATTATTTCGAGTCATGCAACCAAACCGAGGATTATTAGCTTGCCTTGGGCTGCAAGTTGGTGATCTCTACCGTACAGTCAGGCATTTTGCTTGCATCCTGCTTGAAGGTTATGAATAGTTTTTTGATGCCCTCTGGATAATTTTGATTGGTATGATCTACCTTTAATTCCATCTTGAAAGTTGGAATTCCATTCCTTCCCAGTTTGGGAATATTTGGAGTTACTGTCAGCCTAATCCAATCCGGCAACTCATTCGTGACAGTTTCATGCTTTGTCCCAACTTCATCCTCGTATGCGTATTTGACGATTTGAAAGCTCTGCAAAGCAGCATAAAGATCGATTGTAAATTTGGACCACTGCCCATTATATGTATATCTATAACTATTTAATTTAAATTTGGCCGTAGAAAGACCATCTTCGCCAGGCTGAGCTTCAATGGTTGGCTTATTTAGTATAAACCTATACCGCAAATCAGCATCTTTGAGTTCTTCGTCGATGTTGTAAACAACTGCCTGTCCAGGCTTCCACGCTTTGGCAGCATTGAGATTGATGACCAGTTTCTTGTATTCTGACCTATAGTCTGTATCCTTTACAGGGTGTGTTTTTTTATATGTTTCGTCATCCTTCTTCAACCATATAATAGCCTTTGCAGCCGAACCAAGCTTCTGCGGCACCATGAAGATAGTGAGGTTGTCGCGCTGCCCTTTGGTATCCTTTCCTGTGATGATAGTCCTATTTATCTGGGTCGTGATGATAGGCTCTGGGAATTTGAGACGAATGGGTTCCTTTGTTTCAGAAGGTGTCCAGTTGAAAGTGGGCACATTTCCACTGAAAGTTACATCGCAAGTACCCTTGGCAGCCAATCCCTGCATCTCGATGCCCACAATCTTGTAACCGGTGGGACATTTGTCGCCAATGGCGAAGTTGATGCCTGTGAGGGCATGGTGCAACTTGATGGTGGCTGCCGGTTGTTGCTCTTGCTCATTGACCACAACGTTTGCCTTTCCAATCATGAGATCCTTGTGCAGCGTTGCATCATCGGCAGCGCCGAGGTCGTAGGTTAACGTGTACTTATCAATGCCCGTTTTCTCAAGGCTGTTGTTTCCTTGCAAATACGGATACACGCCTACCAACTGCACGTAAGGTTCTGTCTTCTTGTAGTGCTGAGCCACTCCGTTCACCGTAACGGTGCCGTCTTTTGCAGCCTCACCGTTGGCGATGAAGTTAGGTGTGTTGCCCATCTGGTCGAAGCCCCCCTTACACGAATAGCCGTAAACGCTGAACTTCGAGTCGTCCGGCATGACATCTGTCTTGTCGTACATGGTTCCACGTGTGGCTGGACTGGTGGCAAATTGCAGTCTCACCTCACTGCTTGTATTCTCACCCGACGCGCCATCAGTGCCCAGGTTTTCTATATCTTGCGAGCAAGATGCCGTCAGCATCAAGACACCTGTCGCAGCAAGCATCATCAGCTTTTGTCTGTTCAGAAATGTTTTCATTGCTGTTTTCTCCTTAATGTTTGTTTATCCGTTCTTCGTACCTGTGCCGGCTCAAGGTTTCAACCAATCTGGCAATTCGTCTTGTTCTTCCGATGTTCCGCCAGGGTTTTCGGGTTCCTGCACATCCCATGGGTCCACATCGAGACCGACATTGGAGTCAGGACCGCTTCCCGCCAAGATGCTCGCAGATGGCCATAAAGTCAGCATTCCGCATTCTGGTTTCTCATACAATCGTTTTAATTGCAATTCCTTTTTCTTCATATTTATTTAATAATCAATTCGTTGAGTTACTAAAAGTAAAATCCTCTTATGTTATTAGCTTTAATAAAATCGTTGCAAAGATAATTATTCTTTTGAACATTTAGCACAAAAAACTGTTAATGATATTTAACATAGTACCCCCCCGTTTTATTTTTTTAACTTAACTATCGTTAATCAAAGAGTACCAGCTTATCAATTTATGATGTATGTTCGGAAAGGCTTTCAACCAGCCACTTCTTCAATCTGACACACTGTTCTTGTTGCCCATCTTCCGTCTCGTTCTGCAAGAGAACAGTCGCACAAATTCGCCAACCCACAGAACAGCCGACGTTGATATAATAATGAAGCCCCAGTCTTGCCAAAGCAATGGTGTAACGTTAAACATCTGCCCGCCCAGCTCAACGATGAGAACCTGACCAATCAATATAAACAGCACGATTGTGCCGAATCCCTTACAATCTTTGAAATGAAAAGCGCTCCTTCCCGTAGCGTAGGCCCTTGCATTGAACATATTCCAAAACTGCAACATGACGAAAACAGTAAAGAAGAGGCTCAACTCATAGGGGCTCATGTGCTTATAGAAGCCAACTTTCAGATGGAAAAAGTCGGCCATCTGCGTGATAGTGGCATGCTCAAGGATATAAAGGAATATCAAAAGCGTAACGAAGAAAAATCCGCCAACGGCCAGAATGTTGATTGTCATGGGCCGGGTGATGATAAAAGCCTTCCTGTCGCGCGGCTTGTCGCGCATCACCTTTTCCGTAGGAGGCAGCGAAGCCAACGCCATAGCTGCGAAAGTATCCATGATTAGGTTCACCCATAGCATCTGAGTGACCGTGAGCGGGCTCTGTGTCCCCATGAACGCACCGGCGAGGACGATGAAACAGGCCACGACATTGACCGTTAGCTGGAAGAGGATGAAACGTTGGATGTTCTGATAAAGGCTTCGTCCCCACATCACGGCACGCCCGATGGAATGGAATGAGTTGTCGATAATGGTAATATCGGAAGCCTCTTTGGCAACACTCGTCCCATCGCCCATCGACAATCCCACGTGTGCAGCCTTCAATGCCGGAGCGTCGTTCGTACCGTCGCCAGTGACGGCCACCACTTGGTTCATCGCCTGCAACGTCTCCACAAGCCGTTTCTTGTCCATCGGCCGGGCACGAGCTATGATTTTGAGGTCGAGCACGCGCGCCTGCAGCTCGGCGTCGGTCAGCGAGGCGAACTCCTGACCTGTGATGACGGCCCTTTCGCCGTCGGCATCGGACCAAAGACCCACCTGCCGGCCTATTTCCTTAGCTGTTCCGGGTGTGTCGCCCGTGACTATCTTCACTCCTATTCCAGCGTCGATACATTCCTTCACGGCAGCCGGTACTTCCTTGCGCACAGGATCAGATATGGCCACAATTCCGAGAAAGGTAAACGCCACATCAACGGATGTCTTTCCTTGCATGATTGCCGGAATGATGCCAGCCTTCAGGTCATCGGCCTTTTCGTCGGGAATGACCATACAGGCGAATCCCAGTGTGCGCATGGCCTGATTCTGCCAAGCCAGCAGTTGCTCCATGATTTCCTCCCAAGTGATGTTTCCTGAGATAGAAGTACAGAAATGGCGAATGATGTCCGTCGCACCTTTTATATATAAGATAGTCTTACCTGGCAGTAGTGACGACCTCACCAGAGTGGCCATATACTTCCGCTCGGTCGAGAAGGGCAGTTCGTCGATGATTTCCGCTTCGGAGCGCAATTTCCTGTAGTCTGTTTTCTGATCGCGGAGCCACAACAGAAGAGCTCCCTCTGTGGGATTGCCCAACGCCACGGGCTTCTCAACATCCGAAAGGTCGAGCGATGCAGTGGAGTTCACCGCTATTCCCTCCCTCATGAGCATTTGTCCCGTTGTTCCCTTGTCATCGGAACGCATGGCATACACCCGCATCTGATTTTGTGTGAGCGTTCCGGTCTTGTCGGTACAGATGACCGTTGTAGCCCCCATCGTCTCGCAGGCGTGCATCTTCCTCACCAGATTGTTGGTCTTGAGCATCCGCCTCATTGAGTAGGCGAGGCTCAACGTCACCGCCATGGGCAATCCTTCGGGAACGGCCACCACGATGAGGGTGACGCAAATCATGATGGTGTCGAGCAAATATTGAAGGAAATGAATCCAGTCGAGGGCATATTCTGTAAAGAACATGATAATGCGACCTACCAGAATGAGTCCGGCAAAGCCGTAACTGCCCCACGTGACGAGTCTGCCAAGCCTGTCCAACTGCTCGGTCAGCGGTGTTTTCACACTGTTGTCAATCTGTGCGGCCACAAAGACCTTGCCGTTTTCTGTCGCATCCCCCACCTTCTCCACTCTGAAAAGGCCATGCCCTTCCATGACCTTCGTTCCACGCATGACATGGTTGGTCGGGAACGTCGCCTCACTGTCGAAATCGTCGGCAGACGAACTCTTGTGGCATACTGGCTCACCAGTCAGCGTCGATTCGTCAACGTTCAGCGAAACAGCCTCAAGCAGCTCACCGTCGGCGGGAACATCGGCCCCTGTATCGAGCAGAACAAGGTCGCCAACCACAATTTCACGCTTGGCTACTTTCGTGGTGTTGCCATTTCTGATGACCTCGACAGCCTCATCGTCGTTGACCTGATTCAAGATGGAAAATGCACGGTTGGCCTTCTCCTCGAAGAAGAATGCCAAACCAGTTGCAAGGAGTATGGCAATGAAAATGCCCACAGGCTCGAAGAACACCTGCGTTCCCTCGTGCAGCCCGAAATATTCGTAAAAGGAAATACCTATCGACAAGACTCCGGCCACCAAGAGAATCACTATCAGTGGGTCGCAGAACTTGACCACGAAGCGCTTCCAAACTGGTGTCTGCGCAGGTGGTGTCAAAACATTTTCCCCAAACTTTAATCTGCTCTGAAGGACCTCTTGTTCGCTTAGCCCCTCATAATGATGTTTGCGTTCCATAAAAAATGAATCTCCTGCAAAGATAATAATTATCTCGCTAACTCTGCATTTTATTCTTGACAAAAGCAATTTTTAAGGTCAGATGGTCGTTCATGACTCCTAGGACGAATGGTTTAACGATGGATTAGCCCTGTAATGGAAACAGGAAATCGCAATCAAATTTAACCGATGGAGAGGTCATTCTTTTTAATTTTACCGACATCTGATTATCAACAACATACAGACACATTACAAAAGGTCACCTTTCGCACGACAATAGTTCACCTTTTGCCGTGCGAAACCTAAGCTTTCGGAACGTGATAGCTAACACGCCACACAGAAATGAATCAGGCTGACCGTTTCATTCTCACTGCCAACTGGAACAGGGCCGGCACAAGAATACATAGTGAGAACAATAGGCTTGCCATCATCACTCGGTCATTGCTATGGAAAAGGTCGATGAGCTGGCCATCAGACATTTGTGGCATTAAATTAAATATCAGATAGGCAACGGTGTTATTGACCCAGTGGAAAACTATTCCTGGCACCACGCTGCTCGTGCGTGCGTACATCCATCCTAAAACTATACCCGCAACAAAGGCATGCAGCCCTTGCGCCATGTTGAAATGGATAGCTCCAAAAATCAATGCTGAGAGCGCAATAGCCAGCCAAGTCCATTTCTTGCCAAAAAGACCAAGGAGGCTGCGAAGGATGGCACCACGAAAGACGAATTCTTCAGCAACGGGAACCAAGACTCCAATCACCAGATAGCCCCAAGACTCTTTCATCACACCTTCAAAAAGCTGGCGCGAGCCTTCAGGCATGGTCAGCTGCATCTTCTCATAGATGAACTCAAGGGGCAATATAGAGCCGAGCGACAGCATCGCCGCCCAAAACATCACCCCAAAAGGCTTCGAGCGGAGATAGTCGGGGGTGACAACTGTCCACCGCAGCCTGGCAAACAGCACTATGGTTGTCAAACTGCTGAATACGTTGCCCACCACCAAGACCGAACTATACCGCCCTGTTTTCATTCCAGCAAAAACCCGATTCACATTGATATGCTCCAAATAGGAAAAGGCATAAACGGCTATCAACTGAAAAACATTCAGCAACAACATGAAAACTGCCAAATACAATACAACATAGAGAATTGGTTTCAAAATGCTCTGTTTATCCATTCTATCATATTTTATTTGTCAACAGACTCTAAAAAAGCCTCTATCACCCGTTTATCATCGGCCAACTGCCGTGAAAGAGCTTCCATACTATTAAATTTACGCTCGCCACGGATGCGCTTGAAGAAAGTCACCGACAGGCGTTTGCCATACAAATTGCCGTCGAAATCGAACAAATGCACCTCCATCGACATCTTCTTGCCGTTGAAAGTGGGCCTAATGCCAATATTAATCATCCCACCGAGGGGAGTTTCATTATCCTCCAGCCGCACTCTCACCGCATAGACACCCGATTCAGGCAGCAATTTGCCAGTTCCGGAAACATCTATATTTGCCGTTGGGAAACCCATCTTGCGCCCATTCTGAAGGCCTGGCACGACCACCCCCTGTATCTGATAGGGGTAGCCAAGACAGGCATTGGCCATCGGCAGATTGCCCGACTCGACAAACCTGCGCACGACCGACGAGCTCACATTGACCTCATCAATAGCAAGGGCCGTATCCGCCACGACCTCGATGCCCAATTCTGCACCATAGCGCACGTAGTCGTCGAAAGTCTCGGCACGGTTGTGCCCGAATCTGTTGTCGTAGCCCATGACGAGTTTGCGCACGTTCAGCTGCCTAAGCAGAACACTGGCCATGAAATCCCTCGCCGAGAGCCGGGCCAACTGTTCGTCGAAATGCAACACAACGACATTGTCCAATGCTGTTTGCCGAAGATGCGCCAGCTTCTCATCGAGCGTCGAGAGCATTTGGGGCTGATAGTCAGCATGCAGCACCTGACGGGGATGCCGGTCGAAGGTTATGACAGTAGCCTCCAGACCCGAAGAACGGGCCATTTTCACCACATGGTCGATGAGAAACCGATGCCCTCGATGCACACCGTCGAAAAAGCCAATGGTGGCCACAGATGGTGAAATCGTCAATTTGTCAATACTATCCAGATATATTATTCTCATTCGTTTTTTCTAATCAAACAACTACAAAGGCAATTGCAGCCAGTCATCGGGACTCTCATTTAAAAAGGTCTGAATCCCCAACGCATCCGCACTCGCACAGTTTTCTGCCGAGTCATCGATGAAAAGCGTCGTAGCCGCATCAATAGCGGCCCGCTCCAGTACTGTTTTGAATATCGCTTCCGAAGGTTTTAGCTGATGCAACTCGTAGGAAAGGAACACCTCGTCGAAATAGTCGGCAACAACATGACCCGCAAAAGGAAAGAAATCATCGGCGCATTTCTGCCAGTGCATATCGTTTGTGTTCGACAGCAGATAGACGTTATACCGCTTCCGCAATTTCAACAGACGGATGATTTTCTGCGTCGGAATGCCTGTCAAAAGCTCGTTCCAAGCCCAGAGAATCGCTTTGTTCGACAAGTCCAAACCCGACATTTCACGGATTCTATCGCAGAAAATAGCCGGAGTGATATTGCCCACCTCGGTATCGAAAAACAAACTCTCCGATTGATGCCTCCGTATGACATCTGCGATTTTATCTCCGCCAATCTTCATGAAAGCGTCAATGCAGCGTTGCCCATCCAAACCAACGAGCACACCACCCAAATCGAAGATGATATTCTTAATGTCTTTCTGCATTCTAATTTCTTTTCTGCTTTTTCACTCTGTTGCCCGTTAGTTCTGAAGCCACCAATCCTCATACCAGTCAGCCCAAATCGAAACGTCAGAGATTGCAAGTCGGCATCTAACAGATTGTTATTCATCACCACAAAGATAGTGATTCTGCCATCTTAACAGTGCGAATCTTCACTTTTCTTCGCTGCAATTATCTTGCAAAGATACGCCAAATCGCCCGTAATGCCTATCATGGCGTACTCAAAATGTGTTAAAACGCCAAAAATATCGCCCCCCACTTCACATTTTTCAGTTTTATTGATTATCTTTGCAGCCGAATTCCCAGAATTCCCGGACTTGTAGCTCAGTTGGTTAGAGCAACAGACTCATAATCTGGAGGTCCCTGGTTCAAGCCCAGGCTGGTCCACAAAGAGGTTTCAAGAGGACGTCAAACAACACGTCATTTTAGCCTTCAAAACAAGGATAATCGCTGTAAAATCAAGGTTTTACAGCGATTTTTTGTTTTTTATCCATATCCGTTTGACTGCCAAACCATACCTTTTGATAGTCATCATTCGGTCATTTTCTGCTACAGAAACTGCTACACAAAAGCAGGCTCTCAAAAAAATGTAGCAGTGAATGGAAAATGACTACCAAATTGACGGCATACAAATATCTCGTTTTCAACAATTTATGTTGAACTTTGTAGCCAAGAAAGCTACACTAAAAAATGATGCGTTATGAAAACGACTTTCAAGGTGTCCTACTACCTACGTTCCAACTACGAGAACAAAGAAGGAAAATCGCCTGTAATGCTCCGAATGTATCTCGGAGGCGAAATGGCTAATCTTGGATCCACTAAAATCTTCGTGGATAAATCTAAATGGAGCAACAAAACCAGCAGAATGATCGGTAGAACGGCAGAAGCTCTCTCCGTCAATGCATCAATAGATGCACTGACAACAACTTTGATGCAGATCTATAGGAAATATGAAACCTCTGAAAGCTTGTCCTTAGATCTTATCAGGTCAGTGTTTCTTGGAACAGATAAGGAATTTACAACTTTTCTCCCTGTCTTTGATAAATATATTGACTCCATCACGCAACAAGTTGGCAAGACGCTGACAAAGGGAACGTTTTATAAGTACAAGGTGGTGAGGCAGAACTTTCAAAGCTTCCTACAGGCAAAATATCACCGCAGGGACATTGGGTTGTCAGAACTAACAAGTGCTGTTGTCCAAGACTTTGAATTGTATCTGACCTCAGTTGTAGGCGGGGCACATAATACTACCACCAAGAAATTGAGAAACTTGAAGACGGTCGTGAACTATGCGAGGAACAGAGGACTTATTATGCATGATCCGTTTGCAAACCACAAACTACACTACGAGTTGGTAGATCGTGGTTATCTCACAGAAGAAGAGGTTCTCCGTATTATGAAGAAACACTTTGACATAGAAAGACTGGAGTTAGTAAAGAATATTTTTATTTTTTCCTGCTTCACAGGATTAGCCTACATTGACGTATATAATCTTACCTACGATAAGATTGTTACTGTCGAAGACAGACAGTGGCTTATCACCAAGAGGTATAAGACAAGCGTAGATGAAAATGTCATGCTGCTGAATATTCCCCTTGCCATCATAAGAAAGTACTATGACATTAACAGAAAAAGTGGAAAGGTATTTCCAATGATGAGCAATCAACGTATCAATTCATATTTGAAAGAAATTGCCGACCTTTGTGGAATCAAGAAGAATCTCACCTTCCACATGGCAAGACATACTTTCGCCACTATGTCTATATCCAAAGGGGTTCCAATGGAGTCTGTGTCTAAGATGCTCGGACATACGAACATCAGAATAACACAGATTTATGCCCGCATAACCAACAAGAAAGTGGAGCATGACATGGAACAGCTTGCTGACAAACTCGGCAAGTTTAATAAGGCGATGGGCATCTGATAATATAATAAAACGTATAACCCTAAAATAAAAGATTTATGGAAACCAAGAAAGAACTATCTTACTTCCGTCTGAAGTTGGAGAATTATCTCAGTGAGCATTTCCCAGAACTGCTGGGTGACAAACCATTCATAACGGCAAGAGCCGATGAAGCCCTTACCACCTACTGCGATGCAGTGGCACAAGGCTTCTCGCATCCCGAAGCGGAGAGTATGGCAAACGAAGTGTCGCATCGAGGACTGCATTTTTCAAAGTATGATACACTTGTGTCTGTCTTGGAGAATGAGTTTGAGAAAGAACTGCCTTCTCCACTCCACGAAAGACTAACACCAATGCTTCTGAAGAACAAGGCAGTGAGCCAAGATAAACGCTCCACTCCACACGCCAAGAGTTTTTTCAAACACTTGTCTTTGTGTAGTCTGCGCATCTTGTAACTGCTCTTGAAACTATAAAAAACTCCGATATGAATACAATCATCATGAATCAAGACGTTCACACACCTGCCTTTATCAAGGCAGACGCATCGAACAAAACCGATAAGGATAAGCAGCAGCCGACTTCGCCCAAGCAAGTCCGCCGCTTCTCTTGGACACGCTTCATCAAACTCGCTATCCTGCTTTCTATCGTTATCGGTGCCATTTGGCTTATCTCGAAGATGGTAACGCCGCAAGTCGTAACTGTCGTGTCAGTCATTGCAGGTTTTCTGATACTACGCTTTATAATCAGGGTAATTCTAAAAGTAACATTTACGCTGCTGAGCATACTCTTCTGGTTGGCAATTCTCTGTGCCATCCTGCTATGCGTGCTTTGAGAAGCACAGCTCTGTAAAACCTTCGTTTTATTTCATCAGGTGGTTATCTCGCATATTGAGATAGCCACCTTTTCTTTATTCCACTAC
>QWCE01003931.1_pt1 | contig 15552 bp, 12 predicted proteins | sample 1972531 | NCBI WGS metagenome assembly QWCE01 (sample SAMN09866716, study PRJNA288562) | Human gut metagenome isolate term4_stool, whole genome shotgun sequencing... | reverse complement strand
AAGAACAAAAAAAATAAAAAAATAAAAATTAAAAATATAAAGACAGATATAAAATATGACATATATAAATAATTACTAAATCAAGAAAGGACTATTATGGCAAAGAGAGATTATTATGAGATATTAGGTGTAGATAAGAATGCAAGTGATCAAGAAATTAAGAAAGCATATAGAAAGCTTGCTAAGAAATATCACCCGGATGCTAATTTAGATAATAAAGAAGAAGCAGAAAAAAAGTTTAAAGATATTGGTGAAGCATATGAGGTGCTATCTGATCCACAAAAAAGAAAATCATACGATAATTTTGGACATGCAGGCCCACAGGCAAGTGGATTTGGTGGAGGATATCAATCATATGGTAATGAATATTATAATTTTGACTTTGGAGATATAGGAGATAGTTTTTTTGGAGATATATTTGGGTCATTCTTCGGAGGAGGAAGATCAAATAATAGAAAAGATCCAAATGCACCAACTAGAGGTGAAGATTTAGAAATTAAGGTAAGTATATCATTTAAAGAAGCATATACAGGAGTTACAAAAGATATATCATATAGGAAAAAATCGAAGTGTAATACGTGTAATGGAACTGGTGCAAAACCAGGAACTTCTTCTAAAACTTGTTCTAAATGTAATGGAACAGGTAAAGTAAGGGAAGAAGTGAACTCAATGTTTGGTAGAACAGTAGTGGAAAGAACATGTAGTAACTGTTCAGGAACTGGTAAGGTAATTGAAGAAAAATGTGAAAGTTGCCAAGGAAAAGGATTGAAAGACGAAAAAGTAACAATTACAGTAAATATACCAGAAGGTATAGCAGATGGAAATACAATAAAAGTACCAGGTGAAGGTAATGCAGGTAAAAATGGTGGTAATCCAGGAGATATATATGTAAATGTAAGTGTTAAAAATGACAGAATATATTCCAGAAAAGGAAATGACATATATATGACAATACCTATAACATATACAAAAGCAGTACTAGGTGGAGAAATAGTTGTACCATTAATTGATGGAAGTAAAGAAAAATATAAGATTAAAGAAGGTACAAAATCAGGTGATAAATATAGAATAAGAGAAAAAGGATTTAAAAATGTAAATTCAGATCACAGAGGAGATTTATATTTTGTGATAGATATAGATATACCAAAAAAGTTATCTAATAAGCAAAGAGAATTATTAGAAGAACTCGCTAAAACAATGGGTGAGGATATACCGCCTAGAAGAAAAAGCTTTATAGATAATCTTTTTGAATAATAATATAATAATACACAATAAAAGCTGAGAAATTCTCAGCTTTTAATATGACAAAAAATAATTTAGCTTTAACAATGAAATGAAAATAAAATAAATAAAAAGGAAATATAAATATAAAATAAATACAAAACAAATATAATTAATAATGCTATTATATTGAAAAAAAGTAATCACTAATATATTATATACATATATATTTTGAAAAGAGGATGTAAATTTGAAAAAACAGATAGCAATAATAGTAGGTAAAATAGTAACATTTGTTTGTACAAAAATAATAAAAAAAGGTGGAACAACTATAGGTGGTGCTATGGCATTAAAAATATATCCTAACTTATTAGAAGAATTTGAAATGCCAGAAACAGTAGTTGGAATTACAGGAACTAATGGAAAAACAACAGTTACAAATATGATTGCAAGTGTAGCTAAAGAAAATAATATATCATATGTATCAAATATAGCAGGTGCTAATATGAAAGGTGGAATAGTCACAGCCTTTTTAAAAGAGTCTACAGTCAATGGAAAAATAAAAAAAGATATGGCAATTATAGAAATGGATGAAAGATTTACTCCAATAATATTTAAAAATGGATTTAAAATTGATTACTTAGTAGTTACAAATCTTACTAGAGATTCAATGAAAAGAAATGCAAATCCAGATTATATTCTAGAAATATTATCACACTCTATTCCTAAAAATACTAAAATAATAGTAAATGGAGACGATGTAATAGCATCAGCAATAGGAGAAAATGAAAAAAAATACTATGGAATTGCAAGGCAAAAGGAAGATAGAGATAAGCCGTATAATATTATACGAGATATTACAATATGTCCTAAATGTTCTTCAAAATTAGAATATGAATTTGTAAGAAGAAATCATATAGGAAAATTAAAATGCTCTAATCCAAATTGTGATTTTAAAAATCCTAAATTAGACTATGAAATAATAGAAATAGACAAAGAAAAAGAAATAATAAAAGTTAAAAATAATGAAAAAATATATGAATATAGCATAGTACAAAATAATATATATAATATATATAATGAGCTTGCTGTAATTTCGTTATATAGTGAAATAGGATTATCATATGAAAATATTAAAAAAGCTATATCTAAGATAAATATTACAGGAAGTAGATATAATACATATGATTTAAAAGATGGTAAAAAATTAATTACAAATTTATGTAAGGGGCAAAATCCAATAGCAGGTTCAAATGTAATAATGTCAATGATGGAAGATACAAAAAACAAGACTGCAATTATTGCTATAGCAGATGCAAATGATGATGCCCAATCTACAGAAACTTCTATGTGGCTATATGAAGTGGATTTTGAAATGCTTAAAAGAGATGATATTAAAAGAATTGTAGTAAAAGGTCCAAGAGAAGAAGATGTATATGTAAGATTATTATTAGCTGGAATAGAAAAAGAAAAAATAGTATTACTAAAAGATTTACACAATATTGAAAATAATTTAAATATAGACGAAGTAGAAAATATATATTTAATGCATGATTCAACTATATTAGATGAAGTAGAAATAATAAAAAATAATATACTAAAAAAATATGGGAAAAATTAAGTTGTAAGTAGTAAATAGTAATTAGTAAGTTAAAATTAATTAAACAAAAAAGAAAGTTAGAAAAAGATAAAAAAATAATAAAAAATAATAAATTAGAGTTAAAAGATGTAAGGAATGTTATGATAAAAAAAGAAATATATATAGAAATATTATTTAATGATTTTTGTAACCTATATGGTGATGTAGGAAATATAATGTATTTTGAAAAATCAAAAAAATATTTAGAAGATAATTATAATATAGGATTAAATATTATATATACAGGTTTAAATGATGAAATTTCATTTGTTAAAAGAGATGACATATCATTTGTATATATGGGATCATTTTCTGAAAAATACAGAAATAAAATAATTTCTAAATTAAAAGAAAATAAAAAAGAAATTTTTGAAAAAATAAGAAATGGTCAAAATATGTTAGTAACTGGAAATGCATTTGATATATTTGGAAAATATATAATATTAGATAGAAGATATGAAAATCATAATTATATAACATGTAAAGAAAATATTAAAACGCTTAATTATTATAATATAGAAAAAAATGATGATATAAAAATTAAAGAAGAAGATATATCAAAAATAGATAAAAAATATATTATAGATACATTAGGATTATATGATACAGTAGCAGTAGAAGAGATGCTTTTAAGGCACAATACATTTACACTTGCTAAATATGAAAATATAAAAATAATAGGATTTAAAAATACATTTACACAAAGCTTTGAATTAGAAGGATCAAATTTTGAAAAAAATGATAGTAAATATTTTGCAAAAGTTATAAGAGGATCTGGAATTTCGGATGAAAATCCATATGAAGGTATTAAAATAAATAACTTTATATCAACATATCTGTTAGGTCCAATATTAATTAATAATCCATTTTTTACTAAAAAATTATTTAATAAAATATTTGAAGTTGAAAATATATTTTTAGAAGAAGAATTAATTAAACTATATAATACAAGACTTTGTGAATTTGAAGATGAAAATAGAAATTTAGGAAAATTTAGATAAATATATATTAATATATATTTAGAAAAGAAATGGAAGAAAACAAATATATATAATATAAAAAAAGCAAGATACAAAAGCATCTTGTTTTTTTACAGTTATTATATATGAAATATTATACAAAAAAATTTAATTTGTTTAATTCAGGTATTATTTTAACTTTAAGATTGTATTCAAACGCACTTGAAAGAATTTTTTTGTTAATTGCCTCATTAATAACTGCGATTGTTTCTTCAACACAATTTTTATCAAAAAGGAATGTTGAAGGTTTTTCATACCCATTGTATTTTGCCACTAATAATCCTCTACCATTTTTAAATTGGATTGTATCAAATAGATTTGGTGATACATTCTTAGAATTATTTTTTAAACAAAATTCTGTAGGAAAAATTTTATAGATTAAAAAACCTTTGGTTTTAATCTTTAAACAGTATATTCCGTATTTACAATTAATATACTCGTCAGAAGTATCATTTGATACTAATGTTCCATTTCCTAGTTTCATCTCAATAAAATTTGTTTTATTCATAAAAGCCTCCTAAATAAGTAGATGTAATGATTATACCAAAAAAATACAATTATGTAAAGCAAAGAGATATTGACAAAATGATATTATTAACTTAACATTTAATTAATAATAAATAAAAGAGGTAGATATTTGAAAGAAAAAATTATTAATTTAAAAAACATGAATGTTTCTCCAAAAATTGTAGTAATAGGAGGAGGAACAGGAAATAGTATATTACTAAAAGGATTAAAAAAAATAACAGATAATATAGTAACAATAATTGCAATGGGAGATAATGGAGGAGGAACAGGAGTATTAAGAAAAGACTTAGGAATGCTTCCACCAGGAGATGTAAGAGCCTGCCTTTTAGCCCTATCTAATACAGAACCATCTATGCAAAAGGTACTTTCATATAGGTTTGATAAAGGTGAATTAAAAGGTCAAAGCTTTGGTAATTTATTTTTGGCTGCATTAAATGGCGTATATGGATCATTTGAAGAAGCAGTAAAACAAAGTAGTACTATTCTTAATATAACAGGTAAGGTATATCCAATGACTACTACAAATGTTAATTTAGTTGCAGAAATGTCAGATGGATCAAAAATATATGGTGAATCAGAAATACCAGAAATTGCAAAAAGCAGAGGGACAAAAATAGAAAAAATAGCATTAGACCCAGAAAATCCTAAACCAATGGATGGTGCTATAGAAGAGATATTATCTGCTGATATGATAATATTAGGACCAGGAAGTCTTTATACATCTATTATGCCAAATCTTTTAGTAAGTGGAATACCAGAAGCTATAAATGAAAGTAGTGCTGAAAAAATATATATATGCAATGTTATGACACAAGATGGTGAAACTAATAATTATATGGTTAAAGACCATTTAGAAGCTATATATAAACATGCTCCTAAACTTCATATTGATAAAGTTATAGTAAATAGCAAGATTATTGAAGATAAAAATATAATTGACAAATATTTACTTGAAAACCAAAAACAAATATTACTTACTGATGAAGATAAAAAATATTTAGAAAAGAAAAAAATTGAGATAATAGAAGAAAATATAGCAGATAACGATGAATATGTAAAACATGATTCTACAAAAGTAGCAAATATATTACTTAGAAAATTTATAGAAGAATCTGATACTAAAAAAGCATAAATAATAAAATATAAAAAAAATAAAAGGTATATATAATATATTTAATATTTAATATACCTTTTTAATATGCCTAACTTACAATTAATATACATAATATTTTAAGTTACATAAAAAACGTAATATTTGCAAAAAAAAGTGCAAAATTATATAATTGTTTAAAATATATATATAGGAGATATGATGAAAAAATCAGAACTTGAAAAATTAGAAGATGATATTGAAGATAAAATAATATCTCAAATAAAGAATATAACTAAAGCAAAAGTTAAAAAAAATGAACCAATGAAAAATCATACTACATTTAAAATAGGTGGAAATGCAGATATTTATGTAGAAGTGCTAAGTGTAACAGACCTAAAAGAAATACTTAAAATAGCAAAAAAAGAAAAACTAAATGTTTTTATACTAGGAAATGGAAGTAACCTTTTGGTTAAAGAAAAAGGAATAAGAGGAATAGTAATTAAAATTGATTTTGACAATATAACAATTAATAAAGAAGATGAATATTACTATATAACAGCATATGCAGGAGCAAGCTTAAATCAAGTTATTAGGTTTGCAATGGACAAAGGAGTAGGAGATGTATCTAAACTTTATGGAATACCTGGAAGTATAGGCGGAGTAGTTAGAATGAATGCAGGTGCATATGGTTTAGAAATGAAAGATGTAATCTGTGAAACAACATATATGGACTATGATGGTAATTTACATAAAGTTAAAGGCGATGAACATAATTTTGGATATAGGACAAGTATATTTAAATATAACAATGGGATAATAATATCTACAACATTTAAATTAAAAAAAGTAGATAAAGAAAAACAAATACAAGAAGCAAATGAAATATTAAATAAAAGGAAAACAAATCAACCACTTAATTATCCAAGTGCAGGAAGTACTTTTAAAAGAGGAATAGGATATATTGCATCACTTTTAATAGACAATTCTGGACTAAAAGGAACTAAAGTAGGAGGTGCCGAAGTGTCTACAAAACACGCAGGTTTTATCATAAATAAAAGTGGTGATGCAAAAGCAAAAGACGTACTTGACTTAGTAAAAATAGTACAAGATAAAGTAAAAGAAAAGACAGGAAAAAATCTAGAACTAGAAGTTGTAGTAGTAGGAGAATAGTAAATGAATTTTTTAGCATGGTTTAATCCAAAAATGAGATTAAAAAGATGGCTCGCTTTAACACTATTAGGAATAATAATTATGTGTTATTCTATATCACAAATAATAGTGCTAAATGTAGTAGAACCAAAGATTATATTTCTAATAATAATAGAATTTGTAATAGGATTTTTATTAATTATTTTTGGTATTTTAGGAATACAAAAAAGAACATTAGAAATTTTTATACAAGCAAATGGAGTAAGCGCAAAGAAATTAGATGAAAAAGATATAAAGATTGATTCATTAATATTTGATAAAAAAATATATGAAAATGGTCCGAAAGTAGTTGTAATCGGAGGAGGATCTGGTACAAATGAAATTATTAAAGGACTAAAAGGATATACAAATAACATAACAGAAATAATAACTATAGCAGACACAGATAAGGAAAAAATGCAAGGTAGCTCTAAAAACAGCTTGCATCTTTTACCATATAGTAATGTTAAAACAAGTATAGCGGCACTTTCTAATAACGAAGAAGTAATGAAAACATTATTAGATCATGAATTTTCAGAAGAAAAACTAAATGGATTAAACTTTGGAGATATATACTTACTTGCAATGAAGGAAATGTTTGGAAATGTTTCAACATCAATTAAAAAATCTACAGAAGTATTAAATATTGCAGGTGAAGTTGTACCTGTATCATTAGATCCAATAACTGTTTGTGCAGAGCTTACCGATGGAACAGTTGTTAAAACTAAAGAAAAAATACCAGTAGTAGTTAGAGAAAGAATTGATGCAATAACAAGAGTATATATTGAACCGACAAATGCTATGGTAGCACCTAGAGCATTAGAAGCTATTAGAGAAGCAGATATTATAGTAATAGGACCTGGTAAGCTATATACAGATATAATACCAATACTACTTGTAAAAGGTGTAATAAATGAAATAAGAGAAAGTAAGGCAAAAAAAGTATATGTTGCAAATATAATGTCAGATGAAGGACAAACAGATAGATATAAATTATCTGATCATATTAAAGCAATAACAGACCATATAGGCGAAAACATATTTGAATTTTGTATAGCAGATACTGGAAATATAATGCCAGAGTATTTAAGACTATATCATAAGCAAGCTAGAGATGTAGTAGAAGTAGATAAAGACGCAGTAAAAAAACTTGGAACTAGAGTAATACAAAAAGAAATGGCAAAAGTAGTAGATGGAAGAATAAGACATGATTCTGATATACTTGCAATGACAATAATTGAAATAGTTCTAACTGAGATGAAATATGATGATGACAATGAAAATGATATATTAGCTACAACACTTGAGACAATTGTTAAAGAAGAAAAAAGAAAACATAAAAAAGAAAATAGGTTAAAAAGAAGAAAAGGATTTGGAAAACAAGATACAACAGATGTAGAAAAAGTAGTTTTAGAAGATAAAAAAGAAAGTAAGTTTAGTGAAAAATACAAAAATAGAATAGAAACAATACAAAAGGCGGACAACAAGAAAAAAGAAGAAGAAAAGAAAATGATTGAAAACTTCTTTGGTGTGAAGATAAAAGAAAATAAAAAGAATGAAGATAAAAGAAGTAAGGAAGAAATAGCAAAAGAAAAATTAAGAGAAAATAGTACTCTAAATACAGAATGTATAGAAAAAGGTAAAAATAATTTTCAAGATACAGCTAAATTTAATACTTTAAGTATACATAATATAATGAGAGAACTAAATGAAGATGATATTTCAATTAAAGAAAAAGCAAAAGATATATATACAAATAACATAAATGAAAAAGATATTATAAGAGAAAAACTAGAAGAAGTAAAGAAAAAAGCAGAAAAAGAAGAAAGAGAAGAAAAAACAAAGACTAAAACAAAAACTACTAAAACAAAAGTAAAAACTAGAAGAAGCACAAGAAAAAAAGACGAAGAATTATCTGATGCTGAAAAAGCAAAATTATTATTAAAAGAAATGAACAAGTTAGAAAAGAAGAGAGAACAAAAGAGAAGAAAGTAATTAAGGAGTGTTATATGAAAATATACAAACTTAACTTAAGCTTAAGAGAATGTATGGATAAGGAATATATAGTAACAAATGGTATGGGAGGTTATGCATCAAGTACTATTTGTTCTATGAATACAAGAAGATATCATGGGTTATTAGTTGCAAAAACTAAAAACAATCCAAGAAAAGTATTATTATCCAAAATAGACGAAAGTATAATTATAGGAGAGGAAGAACACATACTATATTCAAATATGTCAGATAACTATATATCTGATGGATTTGATAATTTAGTAAGTGTTGAGTACAATTACTATCCTAAAATGACATATGAAGTAGAAGGTGTGACTATAACTAAGGAAATAGTTATGAAGCATTTGGCAAATACAACAATTATTAAATATACTGTTAAAACAAATAATGAAAAAGCTAAATTAAAACTTACACCAATTATTACTAATAGAAATTTTCATTATCTTAAAGATGTAAGATCTGAAGCTATACTTAAGAATAATAATGCTCAAGATAAAGAGAATGAAAATGAAAATATAATAACTAAAAATAATTATACAAAAGTATCATATGACTACAATGATGATACAAGATTAAATATATATGTGTCAGATAGTAGTTATAGTAGCTTTAATAATAACTATTTTGACAATATGTTCTATATTAGAGAAGAAGAAAGAGGATTCGATCATAGTGAAAATCTACTTGTTCCAGGAAAATATGAAATAGAGATACCTAAAAATGTAACTAAGGAAATATATGTTGTATGTGACTTAGCAGAAAATGAAAAAGTAGAAGAAACAGAAGTAAGTAAAGAAGAATATGAAAAAGAATTACTAAAAAATATATCTAAGTCATTTAGTGAAGAAACAAAAAGAATAGAAGATTTGGTGAAAGAAGCAGACATAGAATATATATATGAAGAAGAAATATTACTTTCTAGAAATAAGAATGATAGAAAAGAATTAGAAGAATTTAAACATAGTATAATAGCATCTGCTGACCAATTTGTAATAAAAAAAGAAGAGCTTAATTCTGTAATTGCAGGATATCATTGGTTTGCAGATTGGGGAAGAGATACACTAATTGCTTTTGAAGGATTACTTTTAAAAACTAAAAGATATGAAGAAGCAAAAAATGTATTACTATATCTAACAAAAGATATATCAAATGGTTTGGTACCTAATGGATATGATGAAAAAAATATACCATATTATAATTCTGCAGATGCATCATTATTATTATTTGAAGCAATTGCAAAATATTTAGAATATACAAATGATTATGATTTTGTATTAGATAATTTCTATGATAAGTTAAAAGACATAATTGAAAATTATGAAAAAGGAATAACATTTTTTGAAAATAATATATATTTAGATAAAGATTACCTACTTGTAAGTGGAAGCCCAAATATACAAAATACATGGATGGACGCAAAAGTAGAAGGATACCCTGTAACACCAAGAAATGGAAAAGCAGTAGAAATTAATGCACTATGGTATAATGCACTTAAAATAATGCAAACACTTTCAGAAAAAACAAAAGACCATAATATGCAAGTTAAATTAAATGATATGGCAATAAAATGTAAAGAATCATTTAAAAAAGAATTTGTAAGTAAAAAAGGTGGACTAAAAGATACAGCAGAAAATGATAGCATAAGGCCAAATCAAATGTTTGCAATATCACTTACTCATAAGATAATAGATGATGTATTAATTGCTGAAAGTATATTAGATATAGTAACTAAAAAATTATTAAATAGATATGGATTAAAAACACTTGCAAAAGGGGAAGAACATTATACAGATAAGTATTTTGGTGATTCTAAAAAAAGAGATTTTTCATATCATAATGGTATAACTTGGCCATGGCTTCTTTTGCCATACTATAATGGATTAAAATATGTAAAAGAATTAACAGGCAAGAAAGAATATGAAAAACAAGAAGAAGATTTTATTAAAAAAACATATGACACTTTCTTGAAAAATATGTATCAAAGGCCTTGTGTAAATGGAATATCTGAGATTGCAGATTCAGTATTTCCATATGATCCAAATGGAACAATTACACAAGCTTGGTCAGTTGCTGCAATAATTACTATACTTTTTAAGTAATAAATATCAGAAAAATAAAAAAGAAAAAGATAAAATAGAAGATAAAAAAGATAGGATTAAGATGAGAATATTAGGAATAGATCCGGGTTATGGAATAACAGGATATGCTATATTAGATTACTATAATAATAAGTACAACTTAGTTGTAGCAGGAGCAATTGAAACTGAAGCTTTTTCTGAGTTTAACCAAAGATTAGTAGATATATATAATGAATTAGATAAGATAATAAAAGAATATAAACCACAAAGAATGGCAATAGAAGATTTGTTTTTTAATAACAATATTAAAACAGGAATAAAAGTTGCAGAAGCTAGAGGAATTATGCTACTTGCAGCAAAGCAAAATGGATTAGAAATAAACGAATATACACCATTACAGGTAAAACAAGGTGTAACAGGATATGGAAGAGCAACTAAAACGCAAGTTAAAAAGATGACACAAAGTATACTAGGCATAAAAAAAATGCCTGGATTAGATGATGTAAACGACAGTATTGCAATTGCAGTATGTGATGCAAATGCAGGTACTACAAATTCACTTTTAGATAAGTATTTGTAATATAAAAAAGTAAAAGGAAAATAGATGGCAAGCATAAATTTAATATATGGTAAGGATGAATACCTAAAAAAGAATAATTTAAATAATATAATTAAGAAAAGAGATAGCCAAAGCATTAATAAGGTAGAGTTTTTAAAACCTAATTTTGAAGAATTAGAAGATGAAATATTACTACCTTCTTTTCTTAAAGAACAAAAAATAATTACTGTATATAATAGTAATTATTTTTCAAATAAGAAAAAAAATGAAAAAGAATATGAGAAGATTATAGGATTTTTTAAAGATATAGAAAATATAGAAGATATATTTGAAGATTTAACATTATGCTTTATCGAAGAAGAAGTAGATAATAAAAATGAATTATATAAGATATTTGTAAAAAATGAAAAAAGTAATCCTAAACTTTTTGCTGTTAAATCATATGATAGGATAAATGCAAATGATAGAAAAAAATTATTATTATCACTTGCAAAAAAAGATAAGCTAGAAATGGGCATACAAGAAGTTACATACCTTTCTGAAATGGTAGAAGATGAGACATATACTTTAATTAATGAATATAATAAATTAAAATTTCTAGATAATAATAATATAACAATAAAAGATATAGATAGAGTATGTATTAAAACAGAACAATCAAAAATATATGAAATAACAAATGAGTTGCAAAAAGGAAATAAACAAAAAGCTTTTGAGTTAATAGATGAAATGTGTATTACACAAAGTGAAAATTCAGTCTTAGGATATATATATGGATATATTAGAAAAATATATTTAACATCAATTAGCATGAAAGAAGGAACAACAAATAATTTAGAAAAATTACTTGAATTAAAACCAAATCAAAGATTTTTGGTAAATAGATATATTCAATTTGCAAAAAAGAATGGAATAAAAAGATTAAAATATATTTTGCAAGAATTAAGCAAAATAGATAGTGATTCTAAAACATATAAAACAGATGTGTGTACAAGAATTAAATGTATATTAAATATATTAGTTTAATTATATTAATTAAGAAAAATTAGAAAGAATAATAAACGAAAGAAGAAAAATATGAAAATTGGTGAATTAAAAGATAGGTTAGAATATATTGGTTTAGATATAGACAACCCATCACCTGTAATTAAAGATTTTAAAGGATTAAATTTTAAAGCAAGTGATGCATTTTCAGAAGAGAAAAATAGTATATATATGAATGTTCCAATAAGTAAGATAGATATTTTAATAACTAATCATAGCAATGATGAAAAATTAAGTACAAAATACAAAGATGCAATAAGCTTAAATAGTTATTTAATTAGAGAGGAAGAATTACAAGAAGGCGTTTCTAACTTTTTAACATTTGCAAATATTTTAAAACACTTTGATAAAAAAACAGTAGAGGAAATAGGAAAAGACCAAGAAAAATATATAAAAAGTGCACCTTTTGATGTAACATATGAAAGATCATCTAGATGGAATATATACTATAGTGCATTAGATGATAGATATTTTATGCTTGTATGTTCTGATGAAAATGAATTTTCGGAGTTCATATACCTACTTAAAGAAAAGATAGCATTAGAAAAAGAAAATAGGAATAAAAAAAATAAGAAGGAAAAGTATATATATGTACCAATATATATGTATGCAAGTAACTATAGCTATTTAAGTACAGAAATGAAATCAGAACTTGAAAATAATTTATGGTATTTTACAGATAATTGGCCAATAACATATGAGATGTATGATTCAAAACATAATTTTAAAATGGTAATAGTAGGTAAAAGCAAAATATATAATGATTTGTTATCACTATATAAAGTTGAGTTTTCAAATAAGGAAGAAGCAGAAAAATATTTCAAATATGTAAAAGCATTATTTGAAATAGACCAAGGTACAAAAGGATATATATCATTTAGGCCATATATAACAAATAGCGGCAGTCTTAAATTTAAAAGAGATAATATAGTAATAGAATTTGAAGATATAGCAAATATATTATCAGTAGAATATGAAAAAATATTTTCAGACCTTTTAAAATATTCAAGGGAAAACTGTAAAAAAGAGGAAAAAGTAGAAAGACTAAAAATAGAAAAAGAAGAAAAGGAAGAAAAGTTAGAAAATATACAAAATGAAGTAATACTTTTTAATACAACTACAAGATCATTTTTTGGTAAGATAAGATATTTTTTCAAAAAGAGTCCAATAGAAGAATTAAGTAATAATAATAGTAGGAAAGAAAATCAAGAAAAAGAGAATAAAGAAGAAAATAGTAAGGCACCAAAAGACTTAGAAAAAGACAAAGAAAATGAGAAAATAAAAGAGGTAAAAGAAAAATATACATTAAAAGGTGGATTTTGTACAATTGAAGAATATGTGACAATATATAATGAGTATAAAAAGGTTACCAAAAAATATTCTGATAATATAAAAGATATTAATGCATTAAAACTTGCAAATAAAAATATTGATAAAAATATAGAAAATGCAAAAGAATATTTAAAAGATATTATATCTAATAAGCATAATATAATTACTTTCATGAAATATACAAATAAAGACAATTTAAGAAGACTTCCTGAATATGAAAGAGAAAAAGAAGAACTAAAAAAAGAAGATGAAAAAGAAAATAAAACAGGTGAAAATATAAAACACTTAAGCGGAACATTTGATTTGGATATAGACTTTTTAAGTTTTGGAATGAATATTGATAAAAAACAAAGAGAATTACTTTCAAAAGATGAAATAGCAAGTGTGTTTTTAACAACAGAAGGAATGCTTAAAGAAATTAATATAATAAAAGAAAAAGAAGAACAAACAGATTTTGCAAAAGATATACTTTTAAATAGTTTAAAAGATTTAGATAATGAATTTGAAGAAAAGTTAGATAATAATGAAACGTTTGATATATTTGGTGAAACAAATACAGAAAATGTAAGGTATATGAAAGATAGAGCGTTTAGAGAAACAGATAGAGATAAGTTTAAGGTATTAAAATATATTAAAGAATTATCATATGATGATTATATATTAAAATTAAAAGAAGAAGAAAAAAACATTTCAAATGCAATATCTAAAATAACAACAGATACATGTATGAAAGTATATAAGATTGCACCATGGAGTGGAGATTTAAAACAAAAGCAATATGATATATATAATTTAGACCTTGAAAATGAAATATTTAATCTAAAAGGTGAAGATAAAAATTATAAACTATTTGTGCTTAATTTAAATGAAAAAGCAAATGCATTATTTTATACAAATATATTTTTCTATAATAATACAAATAATACATTACCGCTTGGAATGGATATATCATCACAATTACTTTTAGATATGAAAAAACTAGATATGATACCTACTAAAAAAGAAAAAGTTAGAATAGTTAGAAAAATAGATGATGAATTTAAACTTTTAAATATTGATATATATGAGTATATAATGAATTAATGCAAAGTATTACACTTTACATTTTATGTAAAGTAGTGTATAATTATTATATATACATTAGTATAGAAGCAGTTGTTTTAAGAATCTATTAAATAATTTTAAGGATTCAGGGTAAAAGAGTTAATCAGTAAAGAGTATATAACAAATTAGGAGGCTACTATGGTTAATCACAAATTTTTAGTTGTTGTATTGTTTATAACATTGATAGGTTGTTTAATGCTAAATTTTAAGGAATTTAGCAAACATGAAAAAGGCATTAAAAGTAATGCAGAATTTTCAATTATTACATCAATGATGATAATTGATTTTTTATCAATTGTATTATTGAAACTTGATATAAGAACAGAAGATATTGATACTAATGCTTTTATAATAATGACAATAATATTTTTAACGTTTGCATTATTATATATTGTAAATACAAAAACAATACTTTGGATGCGTACAGTGCCAATGTTATTAATTGCAGTAGTTACAATAATTGCTAATGCTATCATTTACATTAGTTTTTTGATTCCTACATTAGTAAGTGTAGCATCAATTAGTAATTCATTTGGAATGACGATAAAGTGTATAATAGCTATTCTTACAGGACTATCTATTATTGCAGGATTTATCAAAAAAAGAGAAAAAAATGCCAAGGCAAAACAAAACACAACTTGCGAAGAAGAAAACTATGATGAATAGTTTTAAAAAATAAAAAGACTAATAAAAACAAATGTTTTAAATTAGTCTTTTTATTTGCATTTTAA
>QWCE01003929.1_pt1 | contig 15557 bp, 13 predicted proteins | sample 1972531 | NCBI WGS metagenome assembly QWCE01 (sample SAMN09866716, study PRJNA288562) | Human gut metagenome isolate term4_stool, whole genome shotgun sequencing... | reverse complement strand
GATGAGCTGGGCGCAGACCGGGTCCTCGCCCCAGATGACGTCGTCACCGTAGATGACCACGAAGGGGTCGTCGCCGGTGAAGGGCTTGGCCATGCTGACAGCGTGGCCGAGGCCGAGGGTCTGCTGCTGGCGGACGAAGAAGATGTTGGCCAGATTGGAGATGCCGAGGCACTCTTCCAGCATCTTCTCCTTGCCGGGAGCGGCAAGTTTTGCTTCCAGCTCAGGGCTGCGGTCAAAGTGGTCCTGGATGATGTCCTGATTGCGGCTCACGATGATAAGGATGTCGGTGATGCCGGAACGGACAGCCTCCTCCACCAGATACTGGATGGCGGGTTTGTCCACGAGGGGGAGCATTCCTTTGGGCATCGCCTTGGTGGCAGGCAGCACCCGGGTGCCCAGACCTGCTGCCGGAATGACCGCCTTGGTGATCTTTTTCATGATTCAGACTCCTTTGGTTTATAGTCTCGGCTGAGGGTGCCTCAGCCGGCAAGAGCAGTAAGCAGAGCCTGCAGATCCGGGCCGAGCAGCAGGGTGAACGCACTGCCGCAGACACTCAGGAGCAGGACACAGAGGAAGACCGCACCGAAGCTGACGCCGCCCTGGGCGCGGAGCACGGCCTGACGCTGCTGGGCGTCGGGGAACTCGGACTGGATGCGGCGGATGTGGTCGGCGGCGCTCTTGCGGTAGAGCCACTTGCCGTACATACCGCGCACCAGCATCAGCACGAAGCTGAGGACAGAGCAGACCCGGGCAAATACCGTCAGAGCCGAAGCGCTCATGGCGGGGGCGAGGGCGCTGCCGGAGAGCTGCAGCATCTCGATAAAGGTGGGCGCTGCCAGCAGAAGTTCAGCGGCCAGAAAGCCGAAGGCCGGCTTCCACGCCTTGCGGTAGAAGAAGTAGAAGGGGCCGAACAGCAGAGCCGAAAAGCTCATGGATACCTTGCTCTTCTGGAGCTGCATCCGGCTGTAAGCGGCGAGGTAAGCGGGGGCGGCGGGGCCGATATAGTCCAGCCAGTCCTGACGGTCGATGCCGTCCATCTTGGCCTCTTTGCCGAAGGCGTCCTCAAAAAACTCCTTCTCCGGGTCGGCGGAAGTGCCGAACTGACGGTACATCTGGGAGTAGTCGAAAGTCTCTTCGCCGCTGTCGCGGGAAGAAGGAGGCTCCTGCCCCTCGGGGGGCAGCACAGCACCGCAGCAGCGGCATGTTTCCTCATCCCGCAGGGTGCGCTCGCCGCAGGACGGACAGGTGCGGAGCTGGCTCTCCTCGTAGGGGAACTTCCACTCGTAGCCGGCGGCGTGGGCGGGGCGGTGGATGCACTGGCCCAGCTTCTCGTAGCAGACGCGGTGATAAGGCGCGCCGCAGTCGGGGCAGACCACGATGTCATCCTGAAGTGTGAGGGGCTTGCCGCAGCCCTCACACGGACAGCCATAGTATTTTGGCATAACATCCTCCAATGAATAGGGTAGTTTATCAGTATTATACACTTAAAATGCGGAAAAGAAAAGGCGGAAATCTTCAAATTTCCAGCACAATGGTATTTTTTCCTCTTTACTTTATCATGGATTCTGGGTATACTAATGAAGTATCTGTGTATAAACTGTATCTTTTGGGAGTAAATCTCTCCGTCATTGGCCGAGTCCTCGGGCAGGCTTTCCTTCGTACAACCTCTCCGTCACGCCTACGGCGTGCCACCTCCCCTGGTAGGGGAGGCTTTGGCAGTCCCCGCAAAGTGAACGGTTTCGCCAGAGGCTCCCCTACTAGGGGAGCTGTCGAGCGCCAGCGAGACTGAGAGGTTGTACTAAGACGGGCCTGCCCGTGTGCGTGGCTGATGATGAAGAGGCTGCTCCTGTTTTTTGAGACGAGAGGAATAAAACGATGATCACCACTGATGAACTGAAAGTACAGCTGGCTGAATACCACACCGCTGTAAAGGACTTGGAGGAGGCGCTGGCCATCGACGCTTCCCGCAAGCGCGTGCAGGAGCTGGAGCACACCATGTCCCGCCCCGGCTTCTACGACGACGCTGAGCTGAGCAAGAAGGTCTTCGACGAGGTGGGCGACCTGAAGGGCAAGCTGACCCGCTTCGAGAAGCTGCAGGGCCTGTACGATGACGCAGAGACCATGCTGGTCATGCTGGACGAGGAGTACGACCCCGAGATGGTGCCGGAGGCCGAAGAGGCCGTCAACGCCGTGGGCAAGGCTGTGGACGAGCTGCAGCTGATGACCATGCTGAACGGTGAGTACGACCACAGCAACGCCATCCTGACCTTCCACGCAGGCACCGGCGGCACCGAGGCACAGGACTGGGCCGAGATGCTCTACCGTATGTACAACAAGTGGGCGCAGGCTCACGGCATGACCGTCGAGGTCCTGGACTATCAGGACGGCGACGAGGCCGGCATGAAGAGCGCTTCCATGATGGTCAAGGGTGCCAACGCCTACGGCCTGCTCAAGAGCGAGAACGGCGTCCACCGTCTGGTGCGCGTCTCTCCCTTTGACGCCAACGCCCGCCGTCAGACCAGCTTTGCTTCGCTGGAAGTCATGCCCGAGCTGGACAACACCATCCAGGTGGACATCCGCCCCGAGGACATCGAGATGCAGGTCTACCGCTCCTCCGGTGCCGGCGGCCAGCACATCAACAAGACTTCTTCCGCTGTCCGACTCATCCATAAGCCCACCGGCATCGTGGTCAGCTGCCAGACCCAGCGCAGCCAGTTCCAGAACCGCGACTACGCGATGGAAATGCTGAAGGCAAAGCTGTACCAGATCGCCAAGCAGCAGCACATGGATAAGATCGACGACATCAAGGGCGTCCAGAACGAGATCGCATGGGGCCACCAGATCCGCTCCTACGTCTTTATGCCCTACACGATGGTCAAGGACCACCGCACCAACTACGAGACCGGCAACGTGGACGCTGTCATGGACGGCGACCTCGACGGCTTCATCTTCGCTTACCTCAAGGCCGCAAGCCGTGGTGAGCTGCAGGATACCTAAAATCAGAGCATAACAAAAACGTCTGTACTTCGTTTGGAGGTACAGACGTTTTTCTTTTTATTGGAGGTCGCCGAGTATCCCCGGCCAGAGGGCTTCCTCCTGCCGCATGGCGACGAAGCAGCAGTCGAGGTACATCTTGTTCACAGCAGCGACGATGGTGCCGCGCAGCAGACGCTTTTCGTCGGCGGCATCCGGGTCGAGGCCGCAGATGGTGCGGCTGGCACCGAAAATGTAGGGCAGGCAGTTCTCCACCTCGTCGCAGAAGTAGTCGTAGGCTTCGGCGGCGGTGCAGTGAGCCCTCTGCATCTGGAACAGGGTGTCGATGTTTTCCAGCGAGAGGACATTTTTAGACAATACGATATAGATGAGAGAAGCCAGCTGTTCGCGGGAATACTTCTTTTTGACGGGGTGGGAGATGACTCCTTTCTTGACGTAGTTGCTCACCATGGAGGGGGTGAGCTCCACCCCGGGGAAGCCCCGGAAGCAGCTGTTGACGAGCTGCACGGTCTGGTCGAGATACAGCCCCACAGAGGGCAGCTCCCGGTAGCGCGGCAGGGAAAACCCGGCGGCGCAGGCCGTGACACGGCGTTTCATTTCCTGATTCATGGTGGTAGTATATCGCATTTTTGAGTCGGGGTCAACCGTTTATGAAAACAATATTAAGAATTTTGCAAATCGCTTGACAGGTTTTTGAAAAACTGATATAGTGGACTCACCGAACGTAAAAAATGCGGCGGACACCCGCCGGAATGGAGATAGATGAGATGAAACGAATCGTTGTGGACTCTTCTGCCAGCCTGTATGCGCTGGACGGCATTGATTTTGCTGCTGTGCCTCTGAAGATCGTGACCGACGAGAGGGAATACCTCGACGACGGCACGCTGGACGCCGTGGAAATGGCGACTACCCTGCGCACCTATAAGGGCAAGACCAGCACCTCCTGCCCCAACATCGGCGACTGGCTGGAGGCTTATGAGGGCGCAGATGAAATTTATGCCATCACCATCACCGGCACCCTGTCGGGCAGCTGCAACGCCGCCCAGCTGGCCGCAGAGGAGTATCAGGCAGAGCACCCGGGTGCTCAGGTCTTTGTGCTGGACAGCCTGTCTGCCGGCCCGGAACTGGTGTTGCTGGCAGAGCATATCCGTGCGCTCATCGAAGAGGGTAAGGATTTTGACGAGGTGTGCGAAGAGATGCTGCGCTACCGTCACCACACCCATCTGCTGTTCTCGCTGGAATCGCTGGCGAATCTGGCCCGGAATGGCCGGGTGAAGCCCGCTGTGGCCGCTGTGGCGCGGATGCTCAACATCCGGGTCATCGGCAAGGCCAGCGATGTGGGCGAACTGGACGTCCTCTGCAAGACCCGCGGCGAGCACGGCGCTCTCGAGCGCATCGTGCTGGAGCTCAAAGGCCACGGCTACACCAGCGGCAAGGTCATCATTGCCCACTGCGGCAACCCCGCCGCCGCCGAGCGCCTGATGCACATGGTGAAAGCTGTCTTCGAGGGCGCACAGGTGCGGGTGACCGAGTGCGGCGGCCTGTGCAGCTACTACGCCGAGCTGGGCGGCCTCATGGTGGGTTTCGAGGACGCGGACGCCTGAGCTTGAAATCTCCGCATCTCTGCGCTATACTATTCCCATAAAAATGCTGCCGAAAGGCAGCGGGGGAGGCGCAGATGTTCTTTCGGCTGCCGGTCGTACGGTTCTTTAATCGTGTCATCAACAGGGCCATGGTCACAGTGGCCCTTGTTTTGCTGCAGATCGGCTGGCTGCTCTGGGCCTTCTTCTCCCTCACCGCCGGAAAGGTGTGGGTGAATGCGGGGCTGAACGTCCTCAGCCTCTTCATCACCCTCTACCTCGTGCGGAAGGACGAGAACAGCGACTATAAGATCATCTGGCTCGTCCTCATCGGCATGATGCCGCTGCTGGGCGGTGCGCTCTATCTGGCCTTCGGCAACAAGGCCCCCGCCAAGCGGATGCGCCAGCGGATGCAGGCGGTGGAGCGCCAGCACACCGCCGACCTCGCCCAGCAGCCGGGCCAGACCGACGCCCTCGACCCCGCCAGCAGGGGACTGAGCCGGTATGTTTCGGAGTACGGGCCATACCCCGCATGGAAAAACTCCACGGCAAAATATTACCCCTGCGGTGAGGCCATGTACCCTGACCTGCTGGCCGACCTCGAAAAGGCAGAGCGGTTCATCTTCCTCGAGTTCTTCATCGTCCGCACCGGCAAGATGTGGAAGGGGGTAGAGGACATCCTTGTCCGCAAGGCGGCGCAGGGGGTGGATGTCCGGCTCATCTACGACGATTTCGGCAGTCTGCTGGGTCTGCCGTCCGATTTCGTGGTGCAGATGGAGCGGGCGCATATCCGCTGCATCCCGTTCAACCCGGTGGTGCCGCTGGTGTCGCTGGTCATGAATCACCGCGACCACCGGAAGATCGTGGTCGTGGACGGAAATACAGCCTATACGGGCGGCATCAATCTGGCCGATGAGTATATCAATGAAGAAGAGCGGTTTGGCTACTGGAAGGACGCAGCTCTCCGCACCGAGGGCGCGGCGGTCTGGAACTTCACGGTGATGTTCCTCGACCACTGGAACGCCTTCCGCCCCAGCGAGGAGGATTATACGCCCTTTATGCCTCAGGCTGAGTCCCTGTCTGCCCAGTCGGACGGAGTGATACAGCCATACGGGGACAGCCCGCTGGACGAAGAGGCTCTGGCCGAGACGGTCTACCTGAATATCATCAATCAGGCCCAGCGGTATGTCTATATCTATACGCCCTACTTCGTGGTGGGCGAGACCATGCTGGAAGCCCTTAAGGCGGCGGCAAAGCGGGGCGTGGACGTCCGGCTGGTGCTGCCGGGCATCCCGGACAAGAAGCTCATCTTCCGGCTGACCCGCTCCTATTATGTGCCGCTGCTCCGGGCGGGGGTGCGCATCTACGAGTTCACTCCCGGCTTCCTCCACGCCAAGTGCTACGTCAGCGATGACCGCGCCGCCGTGGTGGGCAGCATCAACATGGATTACCGCAGCCTCTTCCTCCACTTTGAGTGCGGGGCGCTGCTGCTCTATAACAGTCAGGTCATTGCTCTGCGGGACGATGTGCTCCGCACCCTGCCAGAGTGCCGGGAAGTGCAGCTGGCCGACTGCCGCACCTCGCTGGCCGGGACGCTGCTGGACAGTGTGCTCCGCCTGCTGAGCCCGCTGATGTGAGCGATACTGCGGTAGAATAAGTGGCAAAGTTCTATAAATCAAATGATATATCGTTCAATATTGATTGCTTGCCAACCTGGCAAAGTTCTCCTGATTGGCAAACTACCTACTTTGCCAGCAAGCCTTAAGTTTGCCAACGTGGCAAAGTTTGATTTGTGACGATAACACGCTGGTATTTTGGAACTTTGCCAGATAACACGTCGGTCTCAGAGCACAGTTGTAAATTTTCTGCGGGGTGCTTGACTTTTGCAGGGAATCGCATATACTAGAAATGGAATCGTGAGAAGTTCCATTGGCTTCACCAAAAGAAAAGCCCCCAAGGAGTTGCAGCTCCCCGGGGGCTTTCCGTTTAGTCGGGCTTGCGGTCCTTGTCGAATCTGTTAAGCCACTTACAAATATAATGCGAGATCACATTTGCCACAACAGATTCCAAAATCGTGAGAATAGGTGCCATTACCTTCACCTCCCTTCCCATAAAACTGGGCGGGGTAGGCCGCAGGACAAGTATAACACAGTTTCCAACAAAAAGATACATAAATAAATAGACTCCTGTCGGGCTATACTACTCCCAAAGAGATGAAAGGGAGCGTAACGCTTATGACACAGAGACAAAAAGCTCTTCTGAGCTGTGCCGTGGCGGCGGCACTGCTGCTGTCCGGCTGCCGCAAAGGCAGCAGCGATTCCGGCAGCATGAGCAGTTCGAACGCCATGTCCGGCTCGTCCGGCAGCGCCAGCACCACCCAGACCGGCGGCTGGAAGACCGGCCTCGGCATCCTGACCGAGGCCTCCGACGAGGCCCGCACCGGCACCATCCATACCATCGCCGCCGCCGTCCTGCTGGACGGAGACGGCAAGCTGGCCGACGTGATGCTGGATGAGCTGGAAGTGGAAGTTACCGCCGACGGCAAAGGCGTCGTCACCATGCCCACCGACTACCGCACCAAGCGCCAGAAAGGGGACGACTACCCGCTGGCAGCGGCATCTTCGCTGAAAAAGGGCTGGGCCGAGCAGGCCGATGACTTCGCCGACTACCTCACCGGCATGACGCCCGAGCAGGCATCCATGCTGGAAACGGATAAGGACGGCAAGGCTGTGGACGCCGACCTGCTGTCCGGCTGCACCATCCGGGTGGATAAGTACCGCGACGCCGTGGCGAAAGCCTGCACGAACGCGTCCGCCCTCGGCGCGGCGAAGGGCGACCGGGTGAGCCTCGGCGTGGAGGCGGAGAATGCCTCTTCGGACATCACCGCCACCGACGACAAGGATGTGAACGCAGAAGTTGACCTTACCGTCGTGGCCCTGACGCTGGATGCCGATGGCCGTGTGACCAGCGCCATCGGCGACATGGCAGAGCCGGCGCTGACCATCGCGGCAGACGGCGGCGTCACCGCCCCGGACACCGTCCGCTCCAAGCTTGAGCTGGGCGACAGCTACGGGATGCGGAACGCATCCAGCCTCGGCAAGGAGTGGTACGAGCACAGCGAGGGCTATTGCAGCTACCTCAAGGGCAAGACGGAGAAAGAGGTGGCGGACATCCCCGCCGACGGCTCGGACGCCGACCTCGCGGCCCTCTGCACCATCTCCATCGACGCTTTGCAAAAGGCCGCAGGGGATGCGTTTGAGAATGCGTCGCTGTGACAGAAAAAATCCCTCCTGACTTGACATCGGGAGGGAGAGTTGTTATACTAATAATAGAAAGGGCGCTGCGACAAGCGGTCAGCCCGGTTCAAGAGATTAGATTTTCAATGTGAAAACCGTCACCCTGCCCGGTGGCGGTTTTCGCGTTTTACTCTGATCGTAAAAACACATCCGAAAAGATGAAACGTCAAAGTAATCGGCATATGCCCACCCCCTTTGCGGAAGTGTGGCTGACCGCCTGCCGTTGTTTGCAGCGCCCGCTGCTTTTACGAGCAGCACCTATAGCATATCACAAGCTTCGACAAATAGCAAGGAAACACCTGTGTTTCTTCCCTGAAATCTGCAAAAAGCGAGAAGGGAAGGAGCGAGGGTGTTTTTTCTTTTGTACAAATACAGCAAAACCCCTGCCGGAACGGTGCGGTCTGCGGTCAAATCTGCGCGAAAGGGCCTGAAATCTGCATAAATCGCACTTGCCCGGGGGGGGGGTATGGTATAATAAAATCACCGAGACACACCCCACGATTGGAGGTAGCGACGATGAAAACTGCAAAACGACTCCTTGCCCTTGCCCTTGCGGGCGTGATGGCGCTGGCCCTGCTCACCGGATGCTCGGACAGCAGCTCCCAAGCCAAGCAGGTAGAAGAGTATTTCCGGTACAGGAGGGGACAATTTGCTGACTATCAGAAGGACGAGACGCTGGACAGAAAGCTCAAGGTCATCGCACGGCAGTTCCAGCCGAGTTGGCTGGATGATAAAAATGGTGGGCTGACCGATGATGCAAAGAACATCATTAAAAAGGAATTGAAGGACTATCTGGGGTCAGGCAGTGCTTATCTTTGGTATGGAGAAGTGAAGCCGGAGCAGAGCGCGCTGGCGCAGGCGGAGAGTATGAAGCAATGCATGGAAATACATTTTGGCAAGTATGATCCGTCGTCAGGCACCGCTCTGAACGCCATAGCCTTTACAATGACGGGCAAAAAGAGTGACGGCCACCGCTATTACCTCGCACTGCGAACAGACGCTACCATCAAGACCCCGCAGACTTGACACAGGAGGAAACGATGATGAAATTGAAAAAGCTGTTTGCCCTTGCCCTTGCTGGCGTGATGACGCTGGCCCTGCTCACCGGCTGCGGCGATAAGCCGGGCGATAAGCCGGAGGACACCCTCCGGGCCGAGGCTCTGGCGGACATCATAAATGTACAGCGTAGCGTAAACATCACCTGCGAGGCCGACCCACAGCTGAGTGAGGCGGCGGAGAGGTACACACAGGTGAGCTCTGGGGAGGGAACTCTTCTCATTAACAAATTGAAGTGGGGCAATTACTACTCTATCGGTCCTGAGCCTCGCAAAGCTCTCTTGAATACCATCGGCATCGACCCCAACACCACCAACAAACAGGTCATCTTCTACTGTGGAGAGGACAGAGGCTCGGACGACCCCGTCAAGCAGGCCATCGACCTCTGTAGCGACTACAGACTGGTACTGCCGGAACCGAATGAGAAGAATTGGGCCACTATCAGCTTCCTCGCATCCAGCTACCGGGTCGGCTTCGGAAGCTGGACGGATGATTACGGCAAACCCAGGCTCTTCGTCATCATGGTAGGCGACATCCCGGCGAGAAGCTGACGCCTCTGCGGCGGGAAGATAAGAAAAACGGACATCCCCCTCGGAGAGACTCCCCGAGGGGGATTTTTGCGCCTTGCGGAGCGCCCTGTCCTTTGTACAAATACACCGAAAACCCTATCGGAAAGAGGCGGTCTGCGGGCAAAACGCGAAAAAATCGGTTTTCCTCTTGCAAAACGGGGCAAAACGCGCTATTCTATAGTCACAGTTTAACAATTTAGCATGGTAAAGCGGTAAAACGAAGCGCTGCTTCTGCTGAAACTGAGGGAGGAATTTGTATATGAAACGTCTGGTATCTGCTTTTCTGGCCGGTGCGATGGCACTGAGCCTTGCCGCCTGCGGCGGTTCTGCATCCACTTCCACGGCTGCTTCTTCTGCCGCCGCCTCTGCCGCCCCGGCAAGCTCCGTGGCCACTGACAGCGACCTGGCTTACATCCAGTCCAACGGCAAGATGGTCATCGGCTACACCGTGTATGAGCCGATGAACTACACCGACGCCGACGGCAGCTTCACCGGTTTCGATACCGAGCTGGCCACCGCTGTCTGTGAGAAGCTGGGTGTCGAGCCGGAGTTCGTGGAGATCAACTGGGACACCAAGGAGACCGAGCTGGCTGCAAAGAGCATCGACTGCATCTGGAACGGCCTGACCCTGACCGATGACCGCGAAGAGAATATGGCCTGCACCAAGCCCTACGTCAAGAACGCCCAGGTCGTCGTCGTGAAGGACGGCACCGACTACACCTCCACCGCCGACCTCATCGGCAAGACCGTGGTGGCTGAGGCTGGCTCTGCCGGTGAGACCACCATCACCGAGAACGCCGACCTGTCTCAGGCGGATTTCATCTCCAAGGCTGTTCAGACCGACTGCCTGATGGAAGTCGCCGCTGGCACTGCTGACGCCGCCATCCTCGACCTGACTCTGGCTTCTGCCATGATCGGCGAGGGTACCGACTACGCAAACCTCAAGATGGTGGATGAGCTGAACATCGAGGAGTACGGCGTGGCCTTCCGCAAGGGCAGTGACGTGGCCGAGGCTGTGGACAACGCTTTCGACGAGCTGAAGGCTGACGGCACCATGCAGACTCTGGCTGACAAGTACGGCCTGACTCTGGCTGAGTAACTTACATTATAAACGGATAGGTGTAGTGATTCTGTGACTGTGATTTTGGAGCGTCTGACCGGCGCATTCGCGCTCAACTGTGAGCTGTTCTTTCTGACCTTGCTGTTTTCGCTGCCGCTGGGCCTTGTGGTGGCCTTTGGCTCCATGAGCCGGTGCGCACCGCTGCGGGGCGTCGTCAAGACCTTCGTGTGGGTCATCCGCGGCACGCCGCTGATGCTCCAGATCATCGTCATCTACCTTGGCCCCGGCCTGCTGGGCATGACCAACCCCTGGCCCTCCGGCTCTTCGGGCCGTCTGGTGGCGGCGGTGGTGGCTTTCGCCATCAACTACGCCTGCTACTTCTCTGAGATCTACCGCGGCGGCATCGAGGCTGTGCCGAAAGGCCAGACCGAGGCCGGTCAGGTGCTTGGCATGACCAAGAGCCAGATTTTTTTCAAGGTCACGCTCCTGCAGGTCGTCAAGCGCATCCTGCCCCCGATGGGCAACGAGGTCATCACGCTGGTGAAGGATACCTCGCTGGCGAACGTCATCGCCAACAAGGAGATCATCATGATGGCAAAGGAGTACAGCGCCAAGGGCCTTATCTGGCCGCTGTTCTCCACCGCGATCTTCTTCCTCGTCTTTGTCGGCGCACTCACCCTGCTGCTGGACTGGGCCGAGAAAAAGATGGACTATTTCCGCTGCTAAGGAGGATATGAACTATGGCATTACTCGAAGCCTCCGGCATCGGGAAGAATTTCGGCGAGACGAAAGTTCTCAAGGACATCTCGCTCACACTGGAACAGGGCGAGGCGCTGGCGATCATCGGCTCGTCCGGCTCGGGCAAGACGACGCTGCTGCGCTGCCTGAATTTCCTTGAGCGTCCCGACACCGGCGTCATCAGGGTGAACGGCGAGACCATGTGGGACGCCGCCGACCCTGCCACTCAGCGGGAGAGCGAGGTGCGGAAAAAGCGCCTCCACTTCGGCCTCGTGTTCCAGAACTTCAACCTCTTCCCCCAGTACACCGCGCTGGAAAACGTGATGCTGGCGGGGGAGCTTCTGGCAAAGGAGCAGCCCGACTACAAGGCCGACAAAAAGGCCATCCACGCCCAGCTGGAAGCACAGGCCCGTGACCTGCTGGCCCAGATGGGCCTGTCGGAGCGGGCGGGCCACTACCCCCACCAGCTCTCCGGCGGTCAGCAGCAGCGGGTGGCCATTGCCCGCGCACTGGCCCTCCACCCGGACATCCTCTGCTTCGATGAGCCCACCAGCGCCCTTGACCCGGAGCTGACCGGCGAAGTCCTCCGTGTCCTGCGGGATCTTGCCGACCGTAAGACCACCATGATCATCGTCACCCATGAGATGCACTTCGCCCGCGACGTGGCCGACCGCATCCTGTTCATGGACGGCGGCGTCGTGGTGGAGGAAGGCCCGGCCCGCCAGCTCATCGACCACCCCCAGGAGGAGCGCACCAAGCAGTTTTTGGCGCACTACTCTGAATAAGACAGGCTATGGCCCTCCCCGCTCGGGAGGGCTTTTTTGCGCCACTCACGCCGAAAACACCGCGATTCGCGCAGATTTTATTTACATTCTCTGAATTTTTTGGTAAGCTTGTATCGAAAAAGGATGATTCTTCAAAAGACGAACAGACCAAAGGAGGACAGACTATGAGACTGAAAAGCGCACTCCGGCGGGGCGTGGCCGCCGCCGTCATCGCGGGCATCGTGGTGAGTTCCGGCATCCCGGCCTATGCGGCCCGGTGGGACATCGCCAAGGGCGACATCACCGTGAAAGCGGGCGACGAAGGCACAAACAGGGTCACACAGGGCGAGAAGGAGAATGTGGAGGACACCGACACCGTCATCACCGGCAAGTCGGAGGAGCATACCGTCACCATCGACACCTCCGGCGGCAAAGTGGACGTCACCTTCGACGACCTGAAAATTGACGTCAGCGGCAAGACCGAGGTGGATGGCAGCGGTGACAGCCCTGCCCGGGAGAGCAAAGCCGCCGTCACCGTGCAGGGCGACGGCGATGTCACCATCGAGCTGGACGGCAAAAACGAGCTGAAGAGCGGCAACTACAATGCGGGCCTCGAGAAGAACGAACACGAGTCAGAGGGTACTCTGACCATCAAGGACGACAAGGGCAAGGACGGCTCCCTCACCGCTGAGGGCGGCGAAGGCGGCGCAGGCATCGGCGGAGGCATCAAGAGCACTGGCAGCAACATCACCATCCAGGGCGGCACCATCGAGGCTGTGGGCGGCGCAGGAGCGGCCGGCATCGGCGACGGTGTAGGTGCGCAGCAGCCTGAGATAGACCAGGATACACCGCCCAGCACCCCCAGCAACCCCAATAACATCATCATCTGCGGCGACGCCGAGGTGACGGCCAGGGCGGGGAGAAGCCAGATGTTGGACACCAAGGCCCCGGCCATCGGCGGCAGCTACGGCGAAGTACCCACAGAGAACCTTTCTGACGAGGAACACAAGGTGACGGGAGGACGATTGACCCGTCTGAACGCGGACGGCACCGTGATGGAGGGGATGGGCTACGACTACACCTCCACCCCCAAGCCCCAGCCGGACGACGACGAGGACGACGATGATGATGACGTCCCGCCCCCGGTGCAGGAGAACGCCCCCGAACCCCTGCCCGGCGGCATGGTGGTGGGCGGCTTCTTTTCCAGCCGGGTCACCATCCATCGGCTGGACCCTGCTTTGGCCATTGAGAGTGCCAACCCCATGCCCGGCAGCGTAGAGGCCGACGACACCGGAGAGAACCTCACCCCGGGGGGTGTGGTGCTTATTGAGAGCGCCGCTCCCCGCTCCACCGTCACCACCGACATCTCCAGTCTCCGGGAGGACGGCGTGGAGGACATCTTCTTCCGCTATGAGGACACCATGACCCACTATAGCGTGGACAAGATGGCCGACGCGGCGGGCGAGGACGCTGACGTGGAGCTGAAGCAGAACAGGGAGGACATCAGCCTCCGGCTGGACGGCGAAACGCGGGACGACCTGTCGGAGCGCTATCTGGAGTGGGTGCCGGTGCAGACGCCAGAGCCGCAGGAGTGGCTGATATTGACCCACGAACTCGCGAAAAAAAGGGACGACCTCCCGAGTTTGGATTGGTGGCTCGAGCCTGAGAGAGAGGAAACGGTAGAGCAAAAAACGAGTGAAGAGCTCAGACGTGAACTCGACGAATTACTGAAACAAGAGCGGGAGATGATGGACTTCCAACTCGCGAAAAAAAGGGACGACCTCCCGAGTTTGGATTGGTGGCTCGAGCCTGCGAGAACGGAAACGCCGAGAATCGGGCTTGAGGAGTCCCTGAAACAGCTGGCTTCCCGATTTGAGGCCATCGCTCCCGAGGAGGATAAGCCACGGCTTTTCCTGCTGGAAACCACCGTCCCGGATGGCACAAAGTATACCAATCTGTTGGAGAGTGACCTGCGGAGCTATACCGACCGTGGTGACGACTGGGACGACCTGCCGGATACCCAGGGTGAGATAAAGCTCTGGATACCGGAGGACTTGGGGCAGCCCAAAGAAATAAGCATCTCAAAGGAGAGCCTCTGAGCCGCAGCGACGGCATTGCATGATACACAGAACGAAAGGAGATGTACTATGAGACTGAAGAGCGCACTCCGGCGGGGCGTAGCCGCCGCCGTCATCGCGGGCATCGTGGTGAGCTCCGGCATCCCGGCCTATGCGAAAACATGGAACATCGCCGACGGCGACATTACGGTCAAAGGTGCGAGCGATGAAAGCGGAAACTATAACAATGTCAAGCAGGGTGAAAAGGATTTCGAGAAGGATGAGGGGGAGACCGTCATCACCGGCGAGTCGAAGGAGCATACCGTCACCATCGACACCTCCGGCGGCAACGTGGACGTCACCTTCGACGACCTGAAAATTGACGTCAGCGGCAAGACCGAGGTGGATGACAGCGGTGACAGCCCAGTCGATGCGGGCAAAGCCGCCGTCACCGTGCAGGGTGACCACGATGCCGCCATCGAGCTGGACGGCTCCAACGAGCTGAAGAGCGGCAGCCACAATGCGGGCCTTGAGAAGAACGATGAAAGGTCTGAAGATGGCAAAACCATCTCCGGCAAGCTGACCATCAAGGACGACAACGACACCAAAGGCTCCCTCACCGCCAAGGGCGGCGAAGGCGGCGGCGCAGGCATCGGCGGCGGCTACGAAAGCGGTGCCGGAAACATCGAGATCACCGGCGGCACGATAGAGGCCGTGGGCGGCGAGGGTGCTGCCGGTATCGGCGGCGGTGTGTACGGCCCGGGCCACGACATCGAAATTTCCGGCGGCAAGGTGTCGGCCTCGGGCGGCAGCTACAGCGGCGACCCCCGCCCCGGCGCGGCAGGCATTGGCGACGGCGCGGGTGCGTGGTCTGAGATAGACCCGGATGCGCCGCCCAGCAACCCCAATAACATCTATATTTCCGGCGACGCTGAGGTGGAGGCCAAGGCAGGCGCAAGCACCGGCGGCAAAACTGCGGCCATCGGCGGCGGCATAGTCGGCGAGATCCCCAATGACGCCCTCTCCGACGACGACCACAAGGTGACGGGCGGTAGTCTGACCCGCTACGACCCCGACGGGAAGAAGATGGAGGACTACAGCTACGACCGGCGGACGCCCTCCCAGCCGGAGCAGCCAGACAAGCCGGAGCAGCCGGACAAGCCGGAGCAGCCGGACAAGCCGGAGCAGCCGGACAAGCCGGAACAGCCAGACAAGCCAGAGCAGCCGGACAAGCCGGAGCAGCCAGACAAGCCGGAACAGCCAGATGATACCGAGGACGACGAGGACGACGACGAGGACGACGCTCCAAGCGTGCAGGTCGGCGAGGTGCCGGACCGTGTGAAGCAGATGTACGAGGCCATGGGCGTGATCACCCATCCGGATGGCACACAGGAGCTTGCAGATGTGACCACGGCAGAGTATGACCCGGTCAACAAGGTCCTG
>QWCE01004906.1_pt1 | contig 15560 bp, 10 predicted proteins | sample 1972531 | NCBI WGS metagenome assembly QWCE01 (sample SAMN09866716, study PRJNA288562) | Human gut metagenome isolate term4_stool, whole genome shotgun sequencing... | reverse complement strand
CTAACATATTTAACAACAAATCAAATCAGGTATTATGTCAAAACTTAGATTCAGAGTAGTAGAGACAGCTTTCAAAAAGAAAGCTGTTGAGGTAGCAACCCCTGCCGAACGTCCTTCGGAATACTTCGGAAAATATGTATTCAACAAGGAAAAGATGTTCAAATACCTTCCCAGCAAAGTATACAATGCGTTGATTGACGCAATTGACAATGGTGCTCCGCTAGATCGCAGCATTGCCGATGAGGTAGCTGCCGGCATGAAGAAATGGGCCATCGAAATGGGTGTCACTCATTACACACACTGGTTTGCTCCGCTGACCGAAGGTACAGCTGAAAAACATGATGCTTTCGTCGAACATGACGGCAAAGGTGGTATGATGGAAGAATTTACAGGTAAACTGCTCGTACAACAGGAACCGGATGCTTCTTCTTTCCCGAATGGCGGTATCCGCAATACATTCGAAGCTCGCGGATACAGTGCATGGGACCCCTCGTCACCTGCTTTCATCGTGGATGATACACTTTGCATCCCGACTGTGTTTATCGCATATACCGGTGAGGCTCTCGACTATAAAGCTCCATTACTGAAAGCTTTGCGTGCCGTAGATAAAGCAGCCGTAGACGTATGTCATTATTTCAATCCGGAAGTTAAGAAAGTGGTTGCTTATCTAGGCTGGGAACAGGAATATTTCCTGGTGGACGAAGGTTTATATGCCGCACGTCCGGACTTATTGCTGACCGGTCGTACTTTGATGGGACATGACAGTGCCAAAAACCAACAGTTGGAGGATCACTACTTCGGTGCTATCCCCACCCGCGTAGCCGCTTTCATGAAGGACCTTGAAATTGAAGCGTTAAAATTAGGTATTCCTGTTAAGACTCGTCACAACGAGGTTGCCCCGAACCAGTTCGAATTGGCTCCTATCTTTGAAGAGTGTAACCTTGCTAATGACCATAACTTACTGATTATGTCATTAATGCGTAAGGTAAGCCGCCGTCATGGTTTCCGTGTACTGCTTCATGAAAAGCCATTCAAGGGTGTCAACGGATCGGGTAAACACAACAACTGGTCTTTGGGCACTGATACAGGTATCTTATTGATGGGACCGGGTAAGACTCCGGAAGACAATCTACGTTTTGTTACATTCGTTGTCAATACGTTGATGGCAGTTTATCATCATAACGGATTGCTGAAAGCTTCTATCTCCAGTGCTACCAACGCCCATCGTCTGGGAGCGAATGAGGCGCCTCCTGCAATTATCTCCTCTTTCCTTGGAAAACAGTTGTCGCAGGTATTAGATCATATCGAAAACAGTACGAAAGATGATTTAATCAGCCTTAGCGGTAAACAGGGAATGAAGTTGGATATTCCGCAGATTCCTGAATTACTGATCGATAATACAGACCGTAACCGTACTTCTCCATTTGCTTTCACAGGCAACCGCTTTGAGTTCCGTGCCGTAGGTTCCGAAGCAAACTGTGCTTCTGCCATGATTGCATTGAACTCGGCCGTAGCAAATCAATTGGTGAAGTTTAAGAAGGACGTGGATGCGTTGATTGAAAAGGGAGAACCCAAAGTTTCCGCCATTCTTGAAATCATCCGCGGATATATCAAAGAATGTAAAGCCATTCATTTCGACGGTAACGGTTACAGTGACGAATGGAAGAAAGAAGCTGCCCGTCGTGGACTGGATTGCGAAACCAGTGTTCCTGTTATCTTCGACAATTACCTGAAACCGGAAACAATTGCCATGTTCGAAGCTACCGGTGTAATGACCAAGAAAGAACTGGAAGCCCGTAACGAGGTGAAATGGGAAACTTATACGAAGAAGATTCAGATTGAGGCACGTGTATTGGGTGACTTGGCAATGAATCATATCATTCCGGTTGCCACTCAATACCAGACGGACTTAATTAATAATGTCTATAAGATGCAATCTCTTTTCCCGGCAGAAAAGGCAGCGAAATTGTCTGCTAAGAACCTGGAGCTTATTGAAGAGATTGCCGACCGTACAGCTTTCATCAAGGAGCATGTAGATGCAATGATTGAGGCTCGTAAGGTTGCAAACAAGATAGAAAGCGAACGGGAAAAAGCCATTGCCTACCACGACACGATTGTCCCGGCACTGGAAGAAATCCGTTATCACATCGACAAGTTGGAACTGATTGTTGACAATCAGATGTGGACGCTTCCAAAATACAGAGAACTGTTATTTGTGAGATAGAAAAAAGAACGGTGAACGATAAACGGTGAACGGTGAACAAATTGCACTACAACGCATTTACCGTTAACCATTCACAGTTCACCGTTATGAAATTATCTATTTCTTTTGTTGGTTGTTTTAAGTTTGCGGGGAGGGGTGCTGTGAAGCAGTCCTCTTCTTTTTTTTATTCGATAATCTTTGCGTCTTCAATATCATCATCGTCATGCATAACCGGAGCCTTCGGGCGGCGACGGGCAAACTTGAACCAGTTTATCAATTCGGAAAGAGAATAAACCAAACTGCTGATACCAATAATTATAAATGCAGTATTACGCGCTCCTGTCGGATTGAACAAAGCGATAATACCCGCAATAAGAATCAGCGAAGGAATCAGATAAAAAGCTCCCGGAACGGGCATCCACCGACGAGCCATCGACAAAGAAGCAATCTGTTGCACTCCTCCCATAATCAGGATAAATCCCAATAAAAACATCAGGACATCTGCAAAGAATTCAGGCATCACAATCAACCAAAGTCCGAATAATAAGCTACCGATTCCTTCTATCGGAAAACGGGGAGCTGCTTCACCTTCCGGTCTTTTCCGGCCGAAATAGCCAAAAAGGCTGATAACATCCAATACTTTTGCGAATATAAGTGTTTCTACTGATATATAAAAATAACAAATAAACATTGTAATAAGTTCGTAATAATATCGTTATGACGATTACATCTCACATTGATATTTTTGCAGAAATTTTAAACAGTTCCTTTTTCACAATGAAACAAAGCGAAATAAAAAAGAAATACCCTTATGTAGAGCGTGACATCAGTTGGATGTACTTCAACCAACGTATTCTGCTAGAAGCCGCCCGTCCAGAAGTGCCACTGCTGGAACGACTCACTTTTCTTGGCATCTATTCAAATAACCTGGATGAATTCTTCCGTGTCCGTGTAGCGACTCTGAACCGGATCGTAGAATATGCCGATAAAAACATACAAGCAGAACAAGAAACCGCCGCCTGCACTCTGAAACAAATAGGAAAGCTGCACAATCGTTACTACAAGCAGTTTGAGGAGATATTCGCTTCCATTATGGAGGAATTGAAGAAAGAGAATATCTACGTCATCAAAGATGCGGAAATGACGGACGAACAGAAAGCATTCGTCACTTCTTTCTATCGCAACAAACTGAATGGTTCTACCAATCCGCTTTTCCTCAATGGAACCCGCCCGCTGGACGATCAGACAGATGAGGATATTTACCTTGCCATCCGTCTGCTGCGCAAAGATGAAACGGGAAAGATAAAGGAGAAAGACTATGCAGTGATTGAACTGCCGACCGGAGACTTCGGCCGTTTTATTCAATTACCTGATTCGGATGGAAAAACATATCTCATGTTTCTTGATGACGTGATCCGCTATTGTTTGCCGATGATTTTTGTTGGCATGAAGTACACAGATTATGAGGCGTACACTTTCAAATTCACTAAAGACGCCGAAATGGAAATTGACAGTGATCTGCGAACAGGGGTACTTCAGAAGATTTCCAAAGGTGTGAAAAGCCGGAAGAAAGGGGAACCGATCCGTTTCGTCTATGACGAACAAATTCCTAAAGACTTGCTGAAAAAGTTGACCGGCCGCCTGAACGTGGATAAGAATGACACGCGTGTAGCCGGAGGACGCTATCACAATTTCAAGGATTTGATGAAATTTCCGGTTTGCGGTCATCATGAACTGAAATATCCTGTTTGGGAACCTATCTTCAAGCCTGAACTGAATGGCATGGAAAGTCTGCTCACTTTGATTCGTCGGAAAGATCGTTCCTTACATTATCCTTATCATAGTTTCGATACTTTCATCCGTGTGTTGCGAGAAGCCGCTATCAGTAAAGAAGTAAAAAGTATCAAGATGACGCTTTATCGTTTGGCTAAAGACTCCAAAGTGATAAAGGCTTTAATCAGTGCAGCCAAAAACGGAAAAAAAGTCACAGTAGTTATCGAACTGTTGGCACGTTTTGATGAAGCGTCTAATATCAACTGGAGCAAGAAAATGCAGGATGCGGGGATTCATGTTATTTTCGGAGTAGAGGGTTTGAAAATTCATTCTAAATTGCTGCATATCGGCACTCGGCACGGAGATATCGCCTGCATCAGTACAGGAAATTTCCATGAAGGAAATGCACGTATGTATACTGACTATACCATTATGACTGCTCACCGTCCCATTGTCCGGGAAGTCAATGCCGTATTCGATTTTATCGAAAAGCCTTATACTCCTGTTGATTTCAAAGAATTGCTCGTTTCTCCCAATGATATGCGTAAACGATTCATTGCGCTTATCAACAAAGAGATAAAAAATAAGGAACAGGGAAAAGAGGCTTATATCCTTGCTAAAGTAAATCATATTACTGACCGTGCACTTGTTGAAAAGCTATACGAAGCCTCAACAGCGGGTGTTCAAGTGGAACTGGTAGTACGCGGTAACTGTTCTTTAGTGACAGGCGTTCCGGGTATCAGCGAGAATATACACATCAATGGTATTATCGACCGTTATCTCGAACATTCGCGCATTTTCATCTTCGCCAATGGTGGAGAAGAAAAATACTACATTGGTTCTGCCGACTGGATGCCTCGCAACCTGGATAATCGTATTGAGGTGGCGGCACCGGTCTATGATAAAGAAATCCAGGCAGATTTAAAACGAATTGTCTGCTACGGATTCCGGGATACGGCAAAAGGAAGAATTGTGGATGGTACAGGCGAGAACCGGGAAAAAGAACGGGAAGAGAACAGTGTCCCATTCCGCTCACAAGAAAAATTATATAACGAATACAAGAATACATTATGATAAGTATGAAGAAAGTTAATTATGCGGCAATAGATATAGGCTCTAATGCGGTGCGGCTGCTGATAAAATGTGTAAACGAGGAGAATGCGCCCGAATTAATGAGTAAGGTACAGCTCATCCGTATTCCGTTACGGTTGGGAGAAGACGCCTTTACTGTGGGGGTTATCTCTACAGAAAAAGAGAAGAAACTGATTCGGCTGATGAAAGCCTACAAACAATTAATGAAGATATATGATGTGGTAGACTATCGTGCATGTGCCACCTCTGCCATGCGTGATGCACGTAATGGCAAGGATATCGTTCAGCAGATCGTCAAAAAAACGGGTATCCGTGTAGAAATCATCGACGGGCAGGAAGAGGCGCATATTGTTTACGACAATCATATCGAACAGTTATTTGCTTCAGGACAAAATTACTTGTATGTAGATGTAGGAGGTGGTAGTACGGAAATTAATCTCATCAGCAACGGTGAACTGAAAAATTCCCGTTCATATAATATAGGTACGGTACGTATGCTTAGCGGTATGGTAAAGGAAGAAGAAAAGGAAGCTTTGCGCACTGACCTGATAGGGCTTGCCACAGAATATACCCCTATCAGCATCATCGGTTCGGGAGGAAATATTAATAAGTTATTTCGTTTAGCGGACAAGAAAGACAAAAAAGCGTCTCTCCTACCCATCGAATCACTGCAAGATATATATGAAACATTAAAAGCCCTCTCTACCGAACAACGTATTAAGCAATATAAGTTGAAACCGGACCGGGCCGATGTTATTGTTCCTGCTGCAGAAATATTTCTCGAGATAGCTACTCATGTAAAAGCTACCGGAATTATTGTACCTACCATCGGACTGTCCGACGGTATTATAGACAGCTTATACACGCAAAACATGAACAGGCCTGATTCTCCGCAATCTCGATGAATGAATATATAAAAAACTCCTGATACTAAGTCTGGATATACTAGTATCGGGAGTTTTTGTCTCATCTTGCTATAATGTATAGATTCATCTTTAAAAGAGTTAGGTATTCGGATTTTGTTCTTTATATTTGTGCAACTATATATTTGAAACAATATGGATATAAAACTTAGAATTGAGCAATCTTCGGATTATCATGAAACCGAAAACATTACACGGGAAGCATTCTGGAATCATTATTCTCCGGGATGTGACGAACATTACCTCCTTCATATTATGCGTAACCATCCTAAGTTTGTGCCGGAGCTCGATATTGTTGCAGAACATAATAACAAGATTGTCGGTAATGTTGTCTGCCTCAAATCATTTATCATGGCAGATGACGGTAACCAATATGAGGTTTTGAGCCTGGGGCCCATTTCTGTCCTCCCCGAATACCAACAGCAAGGTATCGGAGGAAGAATGATTGCACTTACCAAAAAATTAGCTTCCGAAATGGGATTTCGTGCTATTTTACTTTGTGGTGACCCGGATTATTATCTCCGACAAGGATTCATTCCTGCCGAAACATTAGGGATTCGCACTGAAGACAATATGTATGCTACTGCTCTTCATGTTTGTGAATTATATGATAATGCTTTAGCCAATGTAAAAGGCCGTTATATAGAAGATAAAATATATCAGATTGATAAATCTGCTGCTAATGAGTTCGACAAGCGATTTCCTCCAAAAGAAATTGTAGTTGGTACTCCGTCACAAAAACGGTTTAATCAGATAGTAGTGATGCAGAAAAAAGCGAATTAAGGTTGAATAACCTAAATCGCCTGATTTGTACATCTCTGGAGCTCGGTCCTGCTATGATATTAAGCAACTATCATTCAATATAGTTACCATTCTTCGTATCTTTGCAGTTACAAAACATTCAACATGAGAAATTTGAATTTACAAAAAGATACTACTGACACTTTGTAATTCTTAATCTATCAGGGATCGCTTCTTTCCTCCCTTTGGCTGAAGTAAAATTTTTCTGCCACTGTAGAGGGCTTTATTCAATTCACTATTCTACAATTAAGCATGATATATATACATTTTAATACGCGCACAGCATTTCTACAATCAAACGGGCATCACATGTACTAATAAAGTTTCCTTTTACTTTTTTCTTTTTACCATTATCAAAGCCCCAAATAGAAAAATCAATGGAAAGAAAGTAGGAAATTCTAACAACATTTACGATATAGCGACACTATCCCAATGGTTTGTTTACTTCATCCATAGCTTTTGATGACATTATCCGCATCTTTTACTTACTTTATCCTTATGTTTTTTACAAATATAGCGGCGCTTTTGATGTAAATATGCGGTGCTTTACGCAATAAAGGCATTGTTTTTCAATAAATCATGGGGATTTTCCTGCTAATAGAGAAGAATGATAGAACATGAGAGATAGCAAAACCCTTGATTACACGAACAATCGTCAGAATAATCAGAGATTCTAAAACTTTATGTATTTACTTTGTCATCGAATGGGTAATTACATAAAAAAGGGGAGCATTAAGGCAGCACTTACTTCCTACAATCTCCCCATAATCAATGCACACAAGTTCTTTTCGAATAAAACTGTTTGCAATATTTCTCTTTAATAGTTTTAGTACTGAATCACTTTATCACTACTAACTGTCTTATACCAATCAGTAGTTGAGCTCTGATCGTGTGCCCAATCTGCAAATTTAGAATATGCGTTCGTTATCACTGTTGTTTCTGTTGGATAAGCAAATTTATCAGGAACACACAAAGCCCATGTATTATTAACTGCCTTGATTACCTCAAGCACCTCATTATCCGCCAATTGTCCATTCGCCGTAGCCGAATTAAAATGAGTCAAATGGATTTCTGTTCTCTTTTGACCTATCCCCTGATAAGCAATGAAGAAGTCTAAACCATCTGTCACACTAGGGACGGATATTTCATTTTTAAGTTTGACGTTCACTTCAAGAGTATATATATCTGTAAGAGGAGTGCTAGCATTCCCAGTATTCAACATGGGGCGTTGTGCTCCTGTATATCCATATACATAATGTGCGTCTCCAAATAAAGGAATCACAAGTTCATTGCCATTGGCTTCATAAGATGCATTTTCAAATATACCAGAATTTAATGAGCCGGTACGTTGAGCAGCGCCTGCACCAAAACTTATCTCTTCCACATTATTTTTGTCTATTCCTCGTATTCTCAAACCAGCACCTAATTGTTTCACGGCACCAACTGCCCGAAGGTCAATTTTATATTTTAGTTCTTTCACATCATTACCGGCTGCAGGCAAAGTTACATTCAACACAATATCATTGAAATCGTAATCTCCTGCTTTCGGATAGTTATCTTCGAAAGCATAAGAATAAACTGCATATCGAATTTCTACATCATCCGGTTTTTCATCAGAGTTATACCCTTCTTTAACACAGTCACCGTCAGCAGGAAGTATAAATTCTGCTTTGCCCGGATTACAATAGGTAGCACCTTGCTGTAATCCCTTATTTACTAGCCATGCAAAAGGAGACCAGTTATAATGTGCTTCGCCTTTATATGTTTGATCTGTTATTTCACAAATGATATTATTACTTACTTTAGAAGCAGATTGAGCCAGACCGGAAGTATTATCTATTTCGTGAATTCTTAATAAGGCAGTTCCTTGTGTCGGACCGGTAACTGTTCTGAATAAATTAGCTTTGCCCGTACAAGTCAACATGGATTGTGCTTCCATCACGATATTATTATCATTTCCATTACCCGTCAATTCTTTGCAAATAGCTTCGGAAGTATTTCCCATAACAAGCGTACCAAATTGTAATTTTCCAGCTTTCAGATAACAACCGTTTTTAATATTAGTATTATTGTTGCCATCTATATTTTCGACTTCAATGGTTCCATGATTTATCAATGTCGTACCATTTGTAGAAGCATTATAAGAATTCAGTTTAAGTGTTCCATAATTCACAAAATCAACTCCGTTTCCACTTCCATCAATTTTCAAAAAGTCACAATCAATCGTACCCGCATTATAGTTTGTACGCCCAGCCGAACTATTTGTTATCTGAATACCTCTGTCACCAACAATACTTCCTCCCTGCATCACAGTTATATAAGAAGCCCGCGTTAATATCAGACTCCCATTTTTAGCAATCTCTATCTTTCCACCATTCTCAACGATAATTTCTGTAATATCAGAAAATTGATTACTATTCTCTATAACCCATGTGCTTCCTTGAGGAACGATTACTTTCACAGCACTTATTTCTCCATCTCTATTTCCAGTTGCACTAAATCCAGCTTTAAAAGTTCCTTCCTGAATCTTAAACCAACGCTCACTTTCTGTAAAAACAGGAAATTGACCATAACTTCCACCCCAGCCAGACTTTGCAGAAAGATCCCAATTAGCCTGAATGACAGTAGAAATTGCCTTTTTAGCACTAATAAAATCGGCTGTATAAGGAGCTTCCATGACTGGTATACTAGTCGTCACAGCTCGTGATATAGAACGTGTTGGCGTACCTTTGTCTCCAAAGTGCGCTGTCACTGTACCATTTTCAATCGCTGTCGGTTGGACCAGATAACGTTTGTGTTCATCTATACGCGCAACAAACACTTTATCAAGAGATGTTGCGCAATCCATCACCACATCCAAAGTCATACTTTGAGTGGCAGTTCCTTCCGCTAAGAGTTTTGCTGTACTTTCCGGGCTTAATGGATCGGCATCAAATATCTGTATCTTATAATCTACTCCTTGATCCCCATTGATTGACACATGTGCCGTTACACTTCGTGACATTGTCCAATCACCATCAGAGTCGATGTTTTTTACAGGAAAAGTTTCTTCGTAAATTTGTTTCAGTTGATCTGCATTAAACAGATTTTTCTCATTATCAACGCAACTAATAAAACTGATAGAAGATACTAACAACGAAAAAGTGAAGATTTTTACAATGCTTTGTTTCATAATCTTTAAATACTTAAGTTTGCTTTATTTGCACAAAAAATAAAAATCATTACAAATCAACAATCAGCAATGAATGTACAAAGATAGTTGTATTTACAAATAAGAAACGGATAAAGTTGTATTTTTCGACCTACGGTTAACATCTTTTAAAAGATAAGGCTTTAATTACTCCCAATAAAAAACGACCTATTACATTATTGAATATTAAAAGCTTAGAAGTACAAATATGCAATATGCAATCAAAAAAAAGAGTTGCAGATTCTATGCAACTCTCAATTAAACGACAAAGATCCAGTGTTACAAAGCACTACAACTACAAAATACCGAGCTCTTTCATCTCCTTATTAAAAGGATAAAAATTAAAAACTAAAAGGGGAAAATCAATGGTAATACAAAAATCATCACGATTCCCATAATAATCTGCAACGGCAATCCTACTTTTACATAATCCATAAAAGTATATTGACCGGCAGGCATCACCAGGGCGTTAGGCGGTGTAGAGAATGGAGAAGCGAAACACATACTTGCACCTACCGTCACAGCAAACAAGAAGGGAACCGGACTTACTCCGATCTGTATGGCACTTTGCAGAGCAATCGGTGCGAGTAAGACAGCCGTAGCTGTATTGCTGATAAACATCGTCATCAACGAAGTCGTAAAGTAAATACCTGCCATCAACGCAACAGGTCCGTATGATCCCAAGCCGTTAACCAGCGTATTGGAAATGTATTCCGAAGCTCCCGTTTTCTCCAATGCCAGAGACATAGGAAGCATAGCTGCAATCAATACAATACTCTCCCAGTTGATCGTTTTATAAGCTGCTTCTACATTACGGAAACATCCGGTTAATACCATCAATATACCCGCTATCATAACGGCTGTAACCGGAGCAACCGGAATAAAATCGAATACCATCATTACTACCATTAATACCATAATAGCAGCCGCTACCGGAGCTTTATAATCTAATGTAACTTTAGCCGCTTCCGCCAAAGGTTGTCCCAAAACAACCCAATCAGAATCTTCCTTGCTAAGACGAGCTATATTATTCCACGTTCCCTGAACCAGAAGCACATCACCACTATGAATCCGCTCATTTCCCAAATCCTGCAACAAGTATTCCTTTTTACGACGGATTCCTAATACGTTCACATTAAACTTATCACGAAAACCGGCTTCCTTAATTGTTTGGTTTATCAAATTAGAAGCTGGCATCAACACTATTTCAGCAATACCGATGTCATAAAAATCCAGAGAGTTAGTTGCGCTTTGAGTTTCTTCCGTTGCATGGTCACCTAAAATCTCTAGCAGGAAATCTTCTGCAAAAAGCTGTACCTTATCAAATTCTCCTGTCACATACAAAATATCCTCGGCTTGCAACATCGTGTCCGGTGCAGCAAACTTCTGGGTAATCGTTTTCAGAAAACGATGTTGCGATGCATCACCACGACGCACTTCCATGATATTCAAACCATATTTGCGACGAATATCCAAGTCAATAATCGTCTTGCCCAAAAGCCGGGAATCTTTTATTACCTGCAAACGAAACAGATTGCTAGAAAGCCCATATTCATTTACCAACTGTTTCAGTGACTTACCCGAACGTTTATTATCATCTTTCTGGCCTTTTTTAGAAAGAAACCATTTGCTAAGTGGCATCAATACCAGCGTACCGACAATCACACAGACAATGCCGACAGGCAGGAAAGAGAAGAAGGAAAGCGGTTCAAGTCCGGCAGAAGTCAACGTATTTTGTATCACAAGGTTCGGCGGAGTACCGATTAAAGTCATCATACCTCCCATACTACTTGCAAAAGCCAACGGCATCAACAGCCTGCTCGGATTCATACCGGCACTCATTGCCAGACTGACAACAATAGGAAGCATCAGTGCCACCGTTCCTGTGTTACTGACAAACGCACCAATGGCCGAAGTCACCAACATCACCAACAGAAATAACCGGATCTCACTGGTTCCCGCAAGTTTAAGAATACGGGAACTAATCATCTTTGCCAATCCCGTTTGAAAGATAGCCCCTCCCACTACAAACAATCCGATCATCATAATGACTACCGAATTAGAAAAACCGGAAAGTGCTTCATCAGGAGTTAATATCTGAAAAATAAGTAAGGCTATCAGTGCACACAGTGCCACAATATCCGAACGAACCTTGCCGTTCACGAAAAAGACAGCCGAAAGAACGAGAATAATAATGGTTATTAGCATACGTAATTAAATGATTGTTTTATTTTGACTCTATCAAAACTTATTTAGGTGAACAAAAATAGAAAATACTCCAGCGTTATTAAAACAAACTAGAAATGATTTTAGTTCATGAGACATCATTTAATATTTTAATACATTTTCTTTCTGAAAAAAGACTCGAAATCAAGCAAAATATGATACCATACAAGAACTACAAGACACCATACCTCCACTATTTCTTCATCGCATATAATTACAGTCTCACAATATAATGTTGAAAGACAATATATTTATGTATTATTTTTTGAAAGTTAAAGAACAATTCATATCTTTACACCTCATTTATATCAAACATTTTATGGCAAACAATTATTTGTTAAATTATTGGATTAACGAAGTTCATTGGGGTTATAATTATTTACTAGTAGTTATTTTGCTCCTTGTCATCAGCATCTTACTATATAGAATCCGAAAATTGCAAAAAACGATTAAAAAGACCAATCATTCCTACCGTTTCTCCTTTGATATTCTCGATAACCTTCCTTTCCCCATCTTTGTAAAAGATATTACAAACGATTTCCGATACTATTACTGGAATAAAGAATCAGCCGCTCAATCCGGCATTAGCAGTGAAGAGGCCATCGGACATACTGATTATGAAATTTACGGAGAAGAAAGAGGTGAAAAATACCGGCATATCGACAAAGAACTCATACAAGCAGGCAAAGTATATCGCAAAGAAGAGAAATACACCACTCCCGATGGAATCACCCATGATACTATTGCCGTTAAATCTATTATTTCATGGGAAGGAGAAAAGAAATGGCTGTTGGCAACCCGGTGGGATATCACACAACTCAAGAATTATGAAAGAGAATTAGTTGCCGCCAAGGAAGAACTGGAAAAAGCATTGAAGAAGCAAAAACTAGCTCTAAAAAGTATCGACTTCGGCCTTATCTATATTGATAAAAATTACCGGGTACAATGGGAGGAAACAAGACAAATAGCCAGCCTGGTAAAAGGCAGACGATACATACCGGGAAAAATTTGCTATCAGACCAGTGCACTTCGTAATGAACCGTGTGGACAATGTGCTTTCAAGAAAGCTATCGAACAGGGCAAAATTATCCGGCATACCATCAGAGTAGACAATGTAGATTTTGAAGTGACCGCAACACCTGTATTCGGCGATGAAAAGGAAACTGAAATTATTGGAGGATTACTTCGTTTTGAAAACATCACTGAAAAATTAAAGATGGACAAAATGCTGCAGGAAGCAAAGGAAAAAGCCGAAGAATCCAATCGGCTCAAATCTGCCTTTCTCGCTAATATGAGCCATGAAATACGAACCCCGCTAAATGCGATTGTAGGATTCTCCGAAATGGTTTGCCAAACGGAGGAAGAGGAAGAGAGAAAAGAATTTGTAAAAATCATCTCCAGCAACAATATCTTATTATTGCAACTAATAGACGACATCCTCGATCTTTCTAAAATTGAAGCCGGTACTATGGAATTCACATTTGCACAGACTGATATCAACGAATTGATGGAAGGTATTTGCAGACAAATGCAAGAAAAGAATTCTTCCCCAGACATTCAAATCTTATTCACAGAGAAAGCAGATCAATGCATGATGTATACCGACCGCATACGTCTATCACAGGTTATCATCAACTTTACAAATAATGCTTTGAAATTCACCCCTAAAGGTTCTATCGAAATGGGATACCGGATTGAAGAAGCCAAAGATGAAATATACTTTTATGTAAAAGATACAGGTATCGGAATTCCTGCTGACAAGATAGATAAAGTGTTTGAACGCTTCGTCAAACTGAACTCCTTTATTAAAGGGACAGGACTCGGACTAGCCATCTGCCGTGTCATAGTAGAAAGACTGGGCGGGGTTATCGGAGTGGAATCTAAAGAAGGAGAAGGCTCTCGCTTCTGGTTCAGAATTCCAAGGTCAGAGAAAATTGAGAAATAATAAAAAGAAAAGAGGATATTGTGAAAAGTATGTTCCAATATCCTCTTTATCCTATATTTTTAATGTAAGAGTATGCTTAAAGTGCAGTCTCTAATATCCTGCGGGCAACAGCACCCGTTACATTTCCATTCTCTCCATATTTAGCACCACGTTCATTGAATCGGTGTTCGATTTCCAGAATAGTATCCTGTCCGATGTTCTCTTCATGCAAACGTGTAGTCAGCCCAAGCGAACGAAAGAACTCTTCGGTATGACAAATCGCTTCATCAATCCGTTCTTCTCGCGTACCGGAAGTAATTCCCCAGACTCTTTCACCATACTGCAAAAGTTTATCTCCTTTTTCTTCATGAAGCACCTGTAAAGTGGCAGGAAGAACAATGGCTAACGTATGACCATGTGTCAATCCGTGCAAAGCAGTAATTTCATGACCAATCATGTGAGTTGCCCAGTCTTGCGACACTCCCATAGCAATAAATCCATTCAATGCCATTGTAGCCGAAAGCATAAAATCAGCCATCAGTTGATAATCATGCTGGTTTTCACGGATTTTCGGAGCTATTTCTACCAAAGTTTGTAAAATGCCTTCCGCCCAACGATCCATAATGCGGCTCTGCCCGGGAGTAGTCATATATTGCTCCATCACATGAACAAAGGTATCAGCCAAACCACAGGCCACCTGATGAGGAGGCAAGGTAAAAGTTACTTCCGGGTCAAGAATAGAGAAGATTGGATAGTTAGCATAAAAAGGATATTTCTCTTTTGTTTCACGACGGGAAATAACTGCCCCGTTATTCATCTCCGAACCGGTAGCGGGCAAAGTCAATACAGTGGCAAGAGGTACAGTATGAGTGACTGGACGTCCGGCAAGTACTAAATCCCAGGCATCACCATCATACAGGATTCCTGCGGAAATCAATTTCGTACCGTCAATAACGGAACCACCACCAACAGCCAGCAGATAATCTACTTTCTCTTCTTTTCCCAAAGCAATAGCTTTACGGAGAGTTTCAATGGCAGGATTGGGTTCGATTCCCCAGAATTCTACTGTAAAATGATTCTTCAATGCTTCCTTTACCTGATCGTACACTCCGTTTTTCTTCACGCTTCCACCGCCAAAAGTAATCATAATACGCTTGTCGGACGGTATTTCTTTAGCCAACCGAGCAATCATCCCTTTTCCCATTATCAGTTTCACGGGATTTTGAAAAATAAAATTTTCCATATCTTAGTCTATTGTTATTATTTTGGTTATTAGTCACTATCCTTGCAAAGATATATGATTTATCCGAACCCTGTCAGAATCAAGCGAAGAATTGTTGTGCCACGGAAGGAACCATAGCCGACAACCAGGGTTTCATATCCTCTGCTACCAATAACCAATACAATAATAATATAATGAAAATGGCA
>QWCE01005407.1_pt1 | contig 15597 bp, 13 predicted proteins | sample 1972531 | NCBI WGS metagenome assembly QWCE01 (sample SAMN09866716, study PRJNA288562) | Human gut metagenome isolate term4_stool, whole genome shotgun sequencing... | reverse complement strand
TTGGCATTTTTTTCTCCTTTTCCAAATAAAAGATCAAACATTCTTAAAAATGGGCAAAAAAAATTTAAGGTATTAAATTTGCTCAAAAAAAAATCATGCGCAAGGACATGATTTTACTCAGTCCTTGGACTGATTTTCTATTTTTTTATCTTTATTATTAAATCACTTTTGAGAAAAAATTGCAAGAGATTTTTTATAAAAAATTTATAAATTTTTTAAGGAAAATAAATCTCTTGGTCTTTAATTCATTTGAAAGCTATTATTCAACAAAAGAGTTAAAATTATTTATAATTTATTGTATAATAAAAAAGATAAGGAGGAGAAATTATGACAAAAGTTCTCCATTTAATTAGTGGCGGCGACACAGGTGGCGCAAAGACACATATTTTTACCTTGATGAAAGGCCTTAGTGGAAAAGTCGAAAGTAAAATAATTTGTTTTATTAAAGATACTTTTTATGATGAAGCAAAAAAACGAGGCATCGACATAGAAGTTTATCCACAAGAAAAAAGATCAGACCTTTCCGTCGTTTCTAAATTAAGTGACGAAATAAATAATGGCAAATACGATTTAGTCCATGCCCATGGAGCAAGAGCTAATTTTATTTGCATGTTTTTAAAAAAGAAAATACATGTCCCTATGGTTACTACAATCCATTCAGATTATATGCTTGACTTTAAGGACTCTTTTTACAAAAATTTAATTTACACTACTCTAAATAAAATGGCTTTAAAAAAATTTGATCACTACATTTGCGTAAGTGATAATTTTAAAAAGATGCTAGAAGATAGGGGTTTTGACGAAAAGAAAATTCATGTCCTCTACAATGGCATAGACACAGAAGAAAAAATTGAGTACATTCCAAAGACTGCTTTCCTAGAGAAATACAAGATTAATTATAACGGTGAGCTACTTGTGGGGATTGCAGCAAGGCTAGATAAGGTTAAGGATCATGAAACTTTTATTAAGGCTTGTAAAGAAACTCTAGAAGTAAATCCAGACATAATCTTTTTAATAGCAGGCGATGGCGATGAAAAGAAAAAACTTGAAGAAATGGCAAAATCATATAATATAGAAAAAAATATTTATTTTCTTGGCTTTGTAAGAGATAAATATTCCTTCATGAATGCCATTGATATAAATGTTTTGACATCTATATCTGAGTCCTTTCCTTATGTAATTCTTGAGGCTGCACTTTTATCTGTGCCAACAGTTTCCACAAAAACTGGCGGCATACCAGAGATAGTAAAGGACGATTACACTGGATATTTATTCCCAGTGAGAAATTACAAGGCCCTTTCAAGATATCTTTTGGATTTATATGACAATAGAGATAAATTAAAGGAACTTGGCGAAAACATAAAAAGAGAAGTAATAGAAAAATATTCTCATGAATCCATGGGAAATAGACAAAAAGAAATTTATGATGAAATATTATTGGGAGGAAAAAATGAAAATAATTGACAAAAAGGGCAGACTTTTTGGACTAATTAACATAGTTGATTTACTTATAATAGTTTTGCTTCTTGCCCTTGTAGCAGTGGGAGTAAAAAGATTTGGCAACAAGGCAGCAGTTGGAGAAGCAACAACAAAAAAAGGCGTCATCACTGCAGAAATAAAAGATGTTAGAGATGTAACAGCAAAAAATGTAAAAGTTGGCGACCCTATTTATGATTATGACAAGGGAACTTTAATAGGAAAAATTCTTACAGCTGAAGTTGAACCCTATAAGGACAAGACAGAATACCAAGGTAAATTTTTTAATGCAGAAGTTCCTGACAAGTACAGAGTAATAGTTACTCTTGATGCAGATGTTAAAGAAACACAAGATTTTTATCAAGTAGGCACTGAACAAATAAGAATTGGCGCAGAAATGAGAATTAAAAATAAAAGTATTACATCTTTTATGACAATACTTGGCATAGAAGTAAAGAACTAGGTGATCACTATTAATTCATTAACTATAAGGTTTTTAAATAAAATTTACAGGTCCTTTTCTTTTTACTATGAAAGCTCACTGGCAAAAAGGATTATAGATTTTATAAGTAAACCTCTAGCAGAAAACTTTGCAAATTCAAATACTAAAAAAGTTTTAACAGGCGAAAAAGTTTTATTTGCAAAATCCTTTATCTATAGAGTATATAGAGGACTTTTTAATTTAATAGAAAGATTTATGAATTTTTTGGGAAGAATTTTTGTGCCACTGATTAAGAGTTCCTTTTTCCTTGGCTCAACCTTTAAGTCCCTTGATGATTTTGACGAAATCGCAGGCATAATATCAAATATCATGTTTTATGCTGGGAGTTTTACCCTAATTATCTCAATAATTTTTAAGGGAAAAATAATTTTTCCCCTTGTCTTTATTATTCTTGGCATAATTCTTTCCCTCTTAAAGGGAAAATACATGGATATAATTAAAGGCTCAAAGGTCTTAGAATTTTTTACATCTTTCTTTAAATTAGATGAAGGCGGTGAAAACTGGTGGTAAAATCAAAAAAAATTAATTTTATACTTTTGTCCGCAGTTTTTCTAAGCTTAATATATTATTTTTTGGGAACAAAATTATTTTTGGCAGCCTTCCTTGGCATAAGTGGTCTACTTTTAGTCATCTATGACATAAAAATTGGACTCTTTGCAACAGTATTTTTATATCCCTTTGTGCCAGATGCCTTGGGATTAATAATGCTACTTTCCATGGGATTTTTTGTCTTACTTAGGACAATTTTATACAAGGAAAGTTTTACAGTAGGCGAAAGGACTGTTCCCATAGCAATATTTGCCTTTATAATAGTTTTTTCTACTATAACATCAATTGACCCATCGGGATCAGTTCGTGACTTGGCACTAAATGCAGCAGGAATTTCCTTTTTATTTGCCATGACAAATTCTATAAAGACAAAGGCAGAACTAAACGCCCTTATATCAACTTTACTTTTGTCAGCTCTTGTAGTTGCCCTACTTGGAGTAGTCCAATATTTTACAGGAGTTCAGATGAGACCAGAGTGGCTTGACACAGAAAATAACACCGACATTGCAGTTAGAGTTTATTCAGTATTTTTCAATCCAAATATTTTGGCAGAATACTTAGTTTTAATTACACCAATAGCTGTTGGCATGACTTGGTACACAAAATCTATGAGGAAAAAATTTCTCTTTGCAGCATCAACGGGCATACTTCTTATTTGTATTGTCATGACACTTTCAAGAGGTGGCTGGGTAGGAATTGCCCTTGCAGCCCTTGCCTTTGTCTTATTAGTTGATAAGAGATTACTACTTTTAGGCATACCAATAGTTCTTGGGGGACTTGCTTTTCTTCCACAAAAAGTCCTAGATAGAATCACATCTATTGGCTCAACAGTTGACACATCAAATTTATATAGAATAAAAATTTGGCACATCACTATGGATGTAATAAGAGATAATTTTATAGCTGGAGTTGGCTTTGGTTATATGCCTTTTAAAGATACCTTTGAGAGATATATTAGAACCATGCCAATATATCACGCTCACAACACCTATCTTGAAGTGGCAGCAGAAATTGGCTTGATTGGATTTATCTTTTTCATCTTACTTTTACTTTCCACACTAAAATACGATTATGTGAACTTAGTAAAATCAGAGGACAAATATTTCAAATACCTTGGAGCAGGACTCTTTGCCAGCATCATTGGCATTATGGGTCATGGACTTGTAGAACACTTTTTATACATTCCAAGAATAATATTTAGCTTCTGGATTGTTCTTGCCATAATTTTTACAGCCATAAAAGTAGAAAAAAGCGAAAGAGAAAAAGAAAATACAATGGATAATAAAGAAGAATTAAAAAATACAGAAAATACAGAAAATACAATAGAAAGAAATCCAGCCATGGTAGAAGACTTTAAAAAACTAAATAGAGAAAATTTTGAAATAAAAATGACAGCACTTTCAAAAAATCCTGAGAAGACAAAAAAAGTTTACGGTATAGATGCAGTAAATAGATTTTCATTACCAGAACTCATCTCAACATTAAAAGATGCAGACCTATTTTTATCAGGTGGAGGATCTCTTCTTCAGGATATAACATCAACTAGGAGTATAATTTATTACCTCTCGGTGATAACTTTGGCGAAAATGTTGGGGAAAAAAGTTTATGTCTATGCCAATGGCATAGGGCCCATTGACAAGAGAAAAAATAGAATTTTGACAAAGAGAGTCCTAAATAAAGTTGATTACATTACCCTTCGCGACAAATTATCCTATGACTTTGTAAAAAAATTGGGGGTTACAAATAAAAATATAGAAGTGACAGCAGACCCAGTTTTTACCCTAAAAGAAGCAGATGATAATAGAGTAGATGAAATATTAAAAGATGAAGGCATAAAAATAACAGAAAAGACTCTGGGATTTTGTATAAGAGATCACAAAAAAGACGAGACAATAAAGGAAAAATTTGCAAAAACTATTGACCTCTTAATAGAAGCAGGCTACGACATCTTACTCGTGCCCTTTCACACACCAAGGGACAATGTCTATTCGAGAGAAGTAGCAGAAAAGTGTCGCCACAAAGAAAAAGTCATGTTGATAGAAAAAAACTATTCAGCAGGCGAACTTATGGGCATCTTTAAAAAACTAAGGCTTTTAGCAGCAATGAGGCTTCATTCACTTGTTTATGCAGCTAGCGTAAATCTTCCTATGGTGGGAATCATTTATGACCCAAAAGTTGAAGCCATGGTGAGAGAACTTGGCATAAAAGAAGCAGTAGATGTAGAAAATTTCTCAGCAGAAGAATTATTTGAAAAAACCCAAAAGGCACTTGATAGCTTGGAAGAAAGGCGACAGGTACTAGGAGAAAATACAGAAAAAATGCGTCAAGAGTCCAAGAAAAATGTAGAAATAGCTTTAAAACTTTTAGGCGAAAAATAAAGTAGACATGAGCTATTAAATAAAAATATAAAGAGAGTAACACAAAAGTTGCTCTCTTTTTTTGGTTGAAAATATATTGGGAAATTTTTATAACTTTGTGGACAGATAAATTTTTTAAATAAAGAGATAAAAAATTTTATCAAAAAATTTGAAAAAATTAAAATAATAAAAATAAATAATTCCTTGCCAATTATAAAATATTATATAAAATCAATAAATTTAAGTTTTTATGAGATTCTTTTTACAAAAAAACTTTTAAAATAGCATTTTTTAATTCTTTTTCTATTATTTTTTTTATTAATTCTTTTTGGTTTTCCAATAAGTGATTTTTATAGTAGAGAATTTGAATTTGTGAAGGGGAATTTATTTTACTTGGATTTGTAAGATGAAAGCCCAAGTCTTTTTTCCTTACATAGTAGCAAATATTTTTTTCGTCATAGGCCGCGTCTTCTGTATTTATTTTTAAGATAAATTTTTTATTAAAGTTCTTACTTTTTTGTGATTCATAAAAATTTTTTGATTCGTAATTTTTTTCAGATTGGAAATTTTTAAGAGATTCACTATTTTTTTCTGTTTTATAAAAGTTTATTGATTCCATATTTTTTTCCAAGAGACCTATTTTTTTAACTTCTTTGTTTTTTTCAAATTCAATAAATTTTTCTTCTTTATCAAATTTATTTATTTCTATAGTGTATAAGAAATTTGTTGAAAAGTAGTCGCAGTCATAATTAGTGTCTCCACATATTTCTAAGCTATTATCTAAAAGCCTTATATTCCTTATAAAAAATGTGAAATCTAAAATTTCTAAGGAAAGATTTTTTTCTAGTTCTTTTTTTATTTTTCTATCAAGTATTATTAGATTTTCAAGGCTCATAAAATTATAATCTAAAATTTTTTCTATTGCAGACTCATCGCCCTCTAGGTATTTTTTAAAAAGGTTTTTTATTTTTATGCCCTGGTATTCTTTTTGGTCTTTTAAATAATCTTTCCCAATAAATTTTTCTAGTAAAGTCTTATTTGAGTGGGATTCTAAATTAAATATGAAGTTATATTTTTTTGTCACTTCTTGCAAGTCTATAAGATGAAGGTCAAAATCTCTATTAAAATAAAATTTTACTTTTTCTCTTATAAAGGGAAGGTCAAAGGACTTGCCAGAGTAAGTTACAAATTTTTTTCCGTAAAGTAAAGGTAAAACTTCTTCTAACAATTTTTCTTCCTCTTTTAAATTTTCTAGGTAAAAAGTTTTTAGGACATCTCTATTTTTTTCTGCAAGGCTTATTGCAATAATTGAATCTCTATCTTTTGAAAGCCCTGACGTTTCTATTTTTAAATAATTTTCATAAGGTCTTTTTATTTTTCTTTCCAATTTTTTCATCTTATCACCACTTCAAGTATACCATTAAAAAATTTTAGAAAATAAAAATTTTATCTATAATCTCATTGAAAATTAGAATAGAAGGGTAAATCGTGTTATAGTATAATGTATTATAAAGAATTTATGATAGAAGGAAGATTTATGATTTATTTAGATAATTGTGCGACTACAAAACCTGATCCTGAAGTTGTTCATGCCATGATGAAGGCACTAACAGATGATTTCGCCAACCCTTCATCTCTTCACAGCTTTGGCTTAAAGGTGGAAAAGGAAATTGATGCTGCAAGAAAAAATGCTGCTGGTCTTATTGGCGCTCAGGCTGATGAAATTTTTTTTACATCTGGTGGAACGGAAAGCAACAATATTGCAGTTCACGGTGCTATTTTAAAAAACAAGAGAAAGGGCAAGAAAATTATCACTTCTGCCATTGAACACGCATCTATTGATGACCAGTTTAAGCACTACAAAGAACTTGGCTACGATGTTTGTTATTTAGATGTTGACGAAACTGGTGCTGTTGATATAGAAAAGTTTAAAGAGGAAGTAAATGATGATACTATTTTAATTTCTCTAATTTATGTTCACAATGAGCTTGGCACTGTAAATAAGGTTAAAGAGCTTTTTGAAATTGCCAAGGCAAAAAACAAGGATATTCTCTGTCATGTTGACGGAGTTCAAGCTGTTGGAAAAATTCCTGTAAATGTAAAAGATTTAGGCTGCGACACTTTATCTTTTTCTTCCCACAAAATTTATGGTCCAAAAGGAATGGGTGCCCTCTATAAAAGACGTGACTTAAACATAGAAAGTCTTGTAATTGGTGGAGGTCAAGAAAAGGGTCTAAGATCTGGTACAGAAAATGTTCCTGGTATACTTGGTTTTGGCAAGGCTTGTGAACTTACAAAAAGAGATCTAGAAAAAAGACTTAGCCATGCAAAAGAAATTAAGGCATATCTTTTAAAAAAATTAGAAGAAAATTTAGAGGACTACAAAATAAATACTCCAGAAAATTCTACAGATTTTATTGTGTCCCTTTCAATTTTAGACATTAGGGCAGAAGTTCTTCTTCATTATTTAGAAGGGGATGAAATTTATATTTCCACTGCATCTGCTTGCACATCTAATGGCACGCACAAGTCTACGACGTTAAATGCAATTGGTCTATCAGATAAATACTCTGAAGGCACTATAAGAATTTGTACTTCCAAGGACACCACAAAAGAGGACATAGATATTTTTGTTGAAAAGCTTTTAAAGTATGTAAATGAAATAAGAAAGATAATGAGATAGGTGATAGAATGAAAAAAGTTATGGCACTCTCTCTTGGAGAGCTTGTCCTAAAGGGTAAAAATAGATATAAATTTGTTAATAAACTTATTTCCACTATAAAGAGAAATTTGAGAAATCTTGACCATGGCAAAATTTATCAAAATATGGGCAAGGTCTATGTTGAACTTGTTACAGATAATGAAGAAAAGATGATAAATAGGCTAAAACACGTCTTTGGCATTGTCTACATTGCGCCATGCTATGTGGTGGAAACTGATAAGGAAAAAATTGAAGAAGCTGTAATAAAAATTGTAGATGAAACTTTAAAGAAAAATCCATCTTATAAAACTTTTAAGGTAAAAACCAATAGGGGCGACAAATCTTTTCCACTTAATTCTATGGAAATTTCTGCAAAAATTGGCGGCGTAATTTTAAAAAACTTTGACATAAAAGTTGATGTTCATAATCCTGACTTTTTTGTTTATTGTGATTTGAAAAAGGATACCTATATTTATGTAGACAAGATTAAAGCTCACGGTGGACTTCCATCTGGCACAAATGGCAGGGGACTACTTCTTCTTTCAGGAGGAATTGATTCTCCAGTAGCAGGATTTTTAATGGCAAAAAGAGGCGTTCTTGTAGACTGCTTGCATTTTCATTCCTATCCTTTTACATCTGAAAGAGGAGAAGAAAAGGTCAAAAAACTTGCAGAGGATATTTCAAGTTTTTCTGGCGAACTAACTTTTTATTCTGTAAATATTTTGGACATTCAAAAGGAAATAAACATAAATTGTCCTGAAGATGAGATGACTATTATCTCCCGCAGGTTTATGATGAGAATTGCAGATAAAATTGCAAGAGAAAATGGATACGACTGCATTATAACTGGCGAAAACCTTGGTCAAGTTGCTTCACAAACTATTGACGGACTAAAGGTTACTAATGATATTACAGATAAATTGGTCTTTAGACCACTTATTGGCATGGATAAGGTAAATATTATTGATATAGCCAAGGACATTGATACTTATGAGACATCAATCCTTCCTTTCGAAGATTGCTGTACAGTGTTCTTGCCAAAACATCCACTTTTGACACCAAATATTGAAGGAATAGAAAAGTCTGAAGAGCCACTCGACTGTGACAAACTTGTTGATGAAGCTTTAAGTAAAATGGAAATCACAAAAATAGGAGGAGATTATGAAGAATAAAAACAGAGGTGCTGTTGGGATTATTGCAATAATTGCTATAGTAGTTGTGCTTGCAATTTTCTTCGGCGGACAATGGAACAATCTAGTTAAGCTAGATGAAGATGTTAATGGTGCTTGGGCACAAGTCCAAAACCAAGTTAAAAGACGTGCAGATTTAATTCCTAATATTGTAGAAACAGTAAAGGGTTATGCTTCTCACGAAAAGGATACTTTCACTGAAATTACTAAGGCTCGTGCTGGTATTTCTGAAGCAAAGACACCTAAGGAACTTGCTGAAGCCAATGATAATTTGACAGAAGCAATTGGTAGACTTAATGTAGTTGTTGAAAATTATCCAGAATTAAAGGCAAATCAAAATTTCTTAGACTTACAAGCACAACTTGAAGGCACAGAAAATAGAATTGCAACTGAAAGAATGAGATATAACGATACAGTTAAACTTTACAATCAAAAAGTTAGAAGATTTCCAACAAATCTTATTGCAAAAATTTTAGGATTTGGACCAAGAGATTATTTTGAAGTTTCAGAAAAGGACAATCAAGTACCAGAAGTTAAGTTTTAGGTGATTAAAATGAAAAAATTGTTAGCTACAATTTTATTTGTATTCACCCTAGTCTTTAATGTTTATGCCTTTGACAAAAGTGAAATGTCTTACAATGTCTATGACGAAACAAATACTTTAAGTCAGGAGTCAATTGATTATCTCAACAAGACCACTTATGATTTAAAAAAGAAAACTGGTGGAGAAATTGCCATTGTTATAGTCAAGGATTTGGAAGGCTATTCACTAGAAGAGTATGGCACAAAGATTTTTAATGACATAAAAATTGGCGACAAGGATAAGGACAATGGTGTTCTCATGCTTGTGGCACTTTTAGATGAAAACAATAGATATGTAAGAATAGAGACTGGTTATGGCTCTGAAGGTTTTATACCCGATGCCTATGCCTCAAGAATTATAAGGGCAATGGGAAAAGTCGTATCAGAAAATGAAAATGACAGACCCTTTGAAAAAGCAGTCCTTGAAGGTTATGCTCAGTTAATAAAATTATATGAAGGGGAATATGATGTGGATATTGTGGCGAGAGAGCCACAAGAAGAAATTGATTATTCATCTGATGAAGGCGAAGGTAATCTATTTATATCAATTTTGCCTATATTGAGAATAATTTTAATTCTTTTTATAATTTCACTTATTTTTAGAAATAAAAATGATGGTGGCGGAAGAGGATCTGGCGGCAGAAGAAGACGAAGACCTGTTATTTTCTGGGGACCAGGAAGCTTCGGCGGTGGATACGGTGGCTTCGGCGGCTCTGGAGGTTTTGGAGGCTCTGGTGGCTTCGGTGGCGGCGGAGGCTTTGGCGGCTTCGGCGGTGGAGGATCCTCTGGTGGCGGTGGCGCCAGTGGAGGAATCTAATTAAAGCTAAAGATTAGAGAGAAAACTCCAATTAAAATAATTTGATGGAGAAAATACATTAAAAGAGAATGCCTACCCATGACATTTATAAAGCCCGGGGAGGCTTCTTTTTTTGTAAATTTTATAAAATCAAAGAGGAAGTAACCCATGTAAAATAAAAATATCCATGGAATAATTGGAAAATAATCTCCAGAAGAAAAATTTTCGCCTGGTAAGCCTAAGAAGAATAAATTTAAAGAGTATAGAGACTTAGGAACAAGAATTTTCCCAAAGAAAATACTTCCGTAATAAATATTTTTTAAGCTGACAAATAAAATCGTATTAATAATAAGTCCAAGCCTTGGATTTATTTTTTTTATGAAATTTTTTAAAAGCATGTGAATTAATGTTGCAGCAGCAAAAAAATGAATTACCCCAAAATAAATGGCATCTTCTCTTGAAAAAATATAGGATCCCACAGTGATTAAAAGAGAAAGTCCCGTTAAAATTAAAAACTTTTTCTTAAAATTATTTGAAAAATGACTTGAGTAACCTGAAATCAAAATAAAGGAAATGCAAATGTATTGTTGGTAGTAGTAAAAGTCGTGATTGAAGTTAAAACCGTAAAAATTTTCAAGATCAAAGAGACCGTGAAAAATTATCATATTTATAATAGTAAAGCCACGCAAAAAATCTATGGCATTGTATCTTTTTTTTGTAGTATCCATTTTACACCTCAGAAAAATTATAACACAAATAATTATTGAACAAGGAAAATGAAATTTAAAAGGAAAAAATTTAAGAAAAATTTTAGTAAATTATATTTAACAAAAAATTTACTTTATTAAATAAGTCAAAGCTATTGACATTAATATATTTAACAATTATACTCTAATGAGTTTAATAATTTAAGTAATTTGTTTAATATTTTAGGTGATGCAATGGATATTGGAAATAAAATAAGAGATATGAGAATTGAAAAAGGTCTTACCCAAGAGGAATTGGCTGATAGGTCAGAACTTACAAAGGGCTTTATTTCACAAATCGAAAGGGATTTGACATCGCCTTCTGTTGATTCTCTTTTAGATATTTTAGAGGCTCTCGGGACAGATCCTTCTCATTTTTTTAAAAAAGAAGAAAATGAAAAAATCACTTTTAAAGATGAGGATTTTTTTGAAAGTGAAAATGAAGAACTTGGCTATGTTCTTGATTGGGTTGTGCCAAATGCACAAAAAAATCAAATGGAGCCTATGCGAATAAAAATAAGTCCTGGTGGAAAATCAAAAGAGCTTCAACCCTACGAGGGGGAAGAGTTTGGCTATGTCATAAGAGGCAGCGTAACTCTAATTTATGGAAATAAAGAGTATAAAGTTAAAAAGGGAGAAAGTTTTTATTTTAAAGCAAACTCCTCCCACTACTTAAAAAATGAAGGAAAGTTTGAAACTGAGATTTTGTGGATTTCATCTCCACCAAATTTTTAGGCGGTGAATTATGGAAAATTATGTAATTGAATTAAAAAATGTGACAAAAAGTTTTGGCGATAATGTTATTTTAAAGAATTTCGATTTTAAGGTTAAAAAAGATGAATTTCTTACTATTTTAGGTCCATCTGGCTGTGGTAAAACTACAATTTTAAGACTTATTGGTGGTTTTGAAGAAGCTGATGAGGGAAAAATTCTTTTTAATGGAGAAGATATTACTAATAAAGAACCCTATGAGAGAAAAATCAACACAGTTTTTCAAAAGTATGCACTTTTTCCTCACATGAATGTTTACGATAATATTGCCTTTGGTCTCAATATAAAAAAGATGGATAAAAATCTTATAAAAGAAAAGGTAAAGGAAGTTTTAAAGCTAGTAAATCTTTCTGGCTTTGAAAATAGAGAAATCGAATCATTATCTGGTGGTCAACAACAAAGAATTGCCATTGCAAGAGCTCTTGTCAATGAGCCAGAAGTTCTCCTTCTTGATGAACCTCTTGGTGCCCTTGACTTAAAACTTAGACAGGCAATGCAGATTGAACTTAAAAGAATACAAAAAAGTGTTGGCATCACTTTTATTTATGTAACTCATGACCAAGAAGAGGCCCTATCTATGAGTGACACTGTAGTCGTTTTAAATGATGGAGAAATTCAACAAATGGATAGTCCTCTAAATATTTACAACGAGCCAAAAAATGCCTTTGTTGCAGATTTTATTGGCGAATCAAATATTATTGAGGCAAAGATGCTCGAAGACTACAAGGTAAGATTTTTAGAATATGATTTTCCTTGTGTAGACAGTGGTTTTAACAAGATGGAAAATGTTGAAGTAGTTGTGAGACCTGAAGATGTGCTTTTAGTAGATGAAAATTATCAAATTGAAGGCACTGTTACAAGTCTTGTCTTTAAGGGTGTTCACTATGAAATGACTGTTGATGTAGATGGTTATTCTATGCTTGTGCAATCAACGGAAAAGAGAGAAGTGGGTGAAAAGACAGGCATAATTATTAAGCCTGACCTAATCCATGTAATGAGGTTGATATGAAAAAATTTTCACTGATATATTTATTTTGGGGACTAATTTTTATTGTACTGCCACTATTTTTAATACTTGCTCATGCCCTAAGTTCAAATACAGATTTATCTGAATTTGCTTTTACTCTTGATAACTTTCATAGATTTTTTGAGCCACTTTATGTAAAAATTTTAATAACTTCACTAATTCTTGCTGGTCTATCAACAATTTTATGCTTAATTGTTGGTTATCCAGTTGCCTATATTATTTCAAAGATGAGTGAAAAAGTTAGAAATAATATGATTTTAATTTTTATAATTCCTATGTGGATGAATTTCCTTCTTAGGACTTATGCTTGGCTTACTCTTTTAGGTAACAAGGGGCTTATAAATAAATTTATTGGACTTTTTGGACTGGGACCTTGGGATCTTATGTATAATTCCAAGGCAATTATGATAGGTATGGTTTATAACTTTTTGCCCTTCATGGTTCTTCCAATTTACACAGTCCTTTTAAAAATGGACCAAAAATTAATTGAAGCAGCCAAGGACCTTGGAGCAAATGACTTCGAAGTTTTCACAAAAGTTATTTTTCCACTATCACTTCCTGGCATTTACACAGGCATAACAATGGTATTTATTCCGGCAATTTCTACTTTTGTTGTTCCAAACTTACTAGGTGGAAACAACTTCTATTTAATAGGAAATTTAATCGAAAAACAATTTACCTTCACTGGAGATTGGGGATTTGGCTCTGCCATTTCAATGATTTTAATTGTAATAATGCTTTTGATTTTAGTTGTGCCAAAATTATTTAACAAAAAAATCAAAACTGGGGATTTGGGAGGGGATATATTTTGAAAAAAATAATTGATAGAATTTATTTATTTTTGATTTTTGTTTTCTTGTACGCTCCCATAGTAATTTTAGTTGTCTTTAGTTTTAACAATTCTAAACTTAGAGGTTCCTGGGCAGGCTTTACCTTAAAATGGTACAAGAATTTATTTAACGACCCGACAATTTTATCTTCACTTTGGACGACGATTTTTGTGGCTATTGTGGCGACAATAATTTCAACAGTAGTGGGGACAATTTCTGCCATTGCCATAAATGAATTAAGAGGATTTAAGAAAGATGCAATCTTAAATATAAATTATCTTCCAGTAATTAATCCAGACATAGTTACAGCTGTAGCATTAATGGGCTTATTTGGACTATTTAATATAAGAATGGGATATACAACAATGATAATTTCACACATAGTCTTTTGTATTCCCTATGTAATTTTGTCAATTTTGCCAAAATTAAATCAACTGCAAAAAAATACTCTTGAAGCAGCCTTAGATTTAGGTGCTACGCCAGCTTATGCAATACTTCATGTGGTAATACCACAGATAAAACCTGCAATACTTACGGGAGCTTTGATGTCCTTTACACTTTCCATTGATGATTTTGTAATTTCCTTTTTCAACACGGGACAAGGAGTTTCAAACTTATCAATTACAATTTATTCCATGGCGAGAAAGGGAATAAACCCGTCAATAAATGCAGTATCAACACTTATGCTTGTATCTCTTTTAATTTTACTTGTAATAATTAACAAGAGAAGCGAAAAAAATAAAAAAATTGAGGTGGAAATATGAAAAAAATAATTTTAGCACTGTCAGTCTTAATGCTTTTAACTTTAACTGCTTGTGGAAAAAAAGACCAAGCAAAGGAAGAGATTTATGTTTACAACTGGGGCGAATACATTGACCCATCAATTTTAAAGGACTTCCAAAAGGAAACTGGAATAAAGGTTAATTATGACACTTACGCTTCCAACGAAGACCTTTATATCAAGATGACACAATCACAAGATAAGTACGATGTAATTGTGCCAAGTGATTATATGATTGAAAGACTTATAAAAGAAGGCTTAATTCAAGAAATTAATTTCCAAAACATTCCAAACTTTGCTGAAGTTGAAGACAAGTTAAAAAACCCAAGCTTTGATGCGGAAAATAAGTATTCTGTGCCATACTTCTGGGGAACTGTGGGCATTGTCTACAACAAAAAGGAAGTTACAGATAAAGTTGATTCTTGGAATATTTTGTGGAATGAAAAATATAAAGACCAAATAATTATGTATAATTCTCAAAGAGATACTCTTGGCCTTGCCCTAAAAAGACTTGGCTATTCACTAAATTCAACAAATGAAAAGGAACTTGAAGAAGCAAAAAAATCTCTTATTGAACAAAAACCACTTGTATATGCTTATCTTGATGATGATGGAAGAGATGTAGTTGTGCAAGGAGATGCGAATTTATCTGTAATGTATTCAGGTGATGCCCTTCTTATGATGCAACAAAATGAAGATTTAGATTATGTAGTTCCAAAGGAAGGCTCAAATATTTGGTACGATTCCATGGTAATTCCAAAGAATGCAAAAAATGTATCTGGAGCAGAAAAATTTATAAATTATATGCTTAAAAAAGAAGTGCAAGCTAAAAATGCAGAACACTGTGTTGGCTACACTTCACCAGTTAAGGGCGTAAAAGACCTTCTTCCAGATGAAATAAAAAATTCAAAAGTTGCCTATCCAGACATAGACTTACTTCCACCACTTGAAGCTTTTAGAGATCTTGGAGACTTTATAAAAGTTTACGATAGAATTTGGACAGAAATAAATGCTTCCAATCTTTAATATGCTAATAAATTTGTTTATTTTAGGACCTTCATGTGATATTATATAGTATAAGCGAAATGTTTTCATAATGGAGGTTTAAAATGAACAAGAGAATAAAAAAGCTTATAATATTTGCAATTTTTTTATTAGTACTTATGTTAGTTTCTCTAACTGCTTTTTTAAGTAAGTCTCTTATGTGGCCAAATTCAAATGTAGAAAGAGAATTTGACGGAATTTTATTTAACAATTCCGATGGAGTAGAAAATCTTCAAGTTGCAAGA
>QWCE01003917.1_pt1 | contig 15597 bp, 13 predicted proteins | sample 1972531 | NCBI WGS metagenome assembly QWCE01 (sample SAMN09866716, study PRJNA288562) | Human gut metagenome isolate term4_stool, whole genome shotgun sequencing... | reverse complement strand
ATCAGCGTTTATATGAGCTAGGTACAAAAAATCATTTGTTTCTCTATCGTTTATATTTTGATCTGAAACTACATATCCATTCCCCAGACTGAAATAGCCCAGTTCATAGTCTTCGTTTTGATCTTGCTTATTTCGTCCCTCTTCCCTTTCATCGAGCTGCCCAATGCTCTGTACTGTAGAATCTCGAAAATCAGAGTCGTATCGGTCGATAACACCATCGTTGTCCATGTCCATGTCCATGTCCAACGCAGTTTTATTATTTTGCTCATTTAAAAAAGAAGCCATATCTTGCTGAATGACTTCTTTTTGTGTTGCTTCCTCAGGTGGAAACATAACGAATCTATTGGATATCTCTTGAGTTATATCTTCTATACGTAAATTAGAGTGTTCAGAATGATTTCTTCCAGTTCCATCTCGATTTGTAGAACCCCTTGTAGATAGGCTTGATAGTTGCTCTTCTGAAGATTGGAATTGACCTTCCGTTCTTCCAACATCTTCGAGCGGGATTCCTTGATTTTCTCCGCTTCCTCTTCTATATCCGCCAGATAGTTCATTAGTTGACCGGTTATCTCGAGTTCGCTCAACAGTTCCATGTCCGAAAGTTTCTCGCTCTCTCTGAGATACTTCCATCTCATGTGTCCGTATTTCCTGATCGGTCTTTGTTCGTTCTTGATTTTTGTCTCCGGAATCCAATACCCGTTGATCTTTTGATACTGTTTGTCGTTCATGATTCTGACTGTCATTTTGAGCCTCTCTTTCTATATAATCCTTAAATTCGTAGCGTAATTGATTAATACTTTCTTTTGTTTGTTCATTTGCAAGTCTAGCAACAACTAAAAACTCACTAAACGACAGGCTTTCTAAGTTAGAAAAATCTAATTCATTCAACTGCTCCCGAGATACACCCATACGGTAGAGTGTTTGATAAAGAACAGTATTAAATAGTATATCCTTCTGATTATCTGATAGTTCATTAATTATATTTCGTGATATTATTGTTTGTTTTATCTCATCGTTGAGAGCCTGATACCAATTGACGCCATATTTCTCATTAAACGCCTCCCTATTTATTTGCCATACAAAAACTTGGTCATTGTAATTTGCCTTGGTTCCTGTATCGGAGATATCAAATAAATAGTTTAACTTCTGTGTAGTCTCATCCGGAACGGCTATTCCTGTGCTGCCACGTTTAACGTAACGCCCCACTCGTGTCCAAAAATCATAGGGAGCGCAAGCTTTAGCATCAGGTCTTTGACTGTATATAGCAACCTGCCTCATGAAGTCATACTTGTAATTATAGGCAGCAGATTGCATAAACTCTTTCCATTCTTCAGCCTCGAGCAACCCCCCTATCGTATTATAAATATTATCGTAAATTTCATCGTGTCTATTAGCGTTCATCTTCTACCTCCACATTACTATTCCATGGAATATATGTCAATGATAAATAAAAAAAGAGGTAACAAATTTTTTTGCTACCCCTTTCTTATTTGGTCATTTATAGATCTTAAAATGGTGTTTCAAGTTTATCTATAATCATATAATTATCATCTTCATCTACAACATTGTACTTGCTTTTCAAAATTTCGATCGAGCGTACATAGATAGACGGTTCAGTTATCGTCGTTAATCCAAATTTAATAGAGCGAATGTTGAGTTTGCCGAAAAGGATCACATCTTGTCCTTCTTCAAGGCTTTCTAGCGTTGCCATTAAACTATTATCAGTATCGGCAGAAGAAATATACCGGCAAGGTACTAACATCTTTTCCTTCTGGTTATCGACTTCTAACTGGAAATTAATAGAATCAAATGTTCTTCCATCTTTTCCTGTAAATTGCTCCATATCTTCTTTTGTTACAATTTTCCCTGAAAAAATACAATGGTTCATAATATCCTCCTAAATTTCTCTTTCATTGTTTTTTGATTTCTTATCTGCTCGACTAGCTTCTTTGTCTTTTTCTCTGTCTTCTTTAGCCTTCAACATTTTATAGCTATATAAATGAATTGAAGTTCGATCTTTTCCTTCTTTATTCTTATAATGCTTTTCAGTACCCTGAACATGAATAAAGTCGCCTTTTTTTAAATCTGCAACCTTTGACGCATTTTTCCCATATGCACTTACAGCTTGATAGGCTTTTTCTCCATTTTCATTTTTGTAGACAATGGAAAAATTGGCTACTTTTACTTTCTCGCTTTCATTTGTTGTTATATCAATTAATTCAATATCGTTCTTGAGATTGCCTTTTAAAGACACCATCTTTTGTCTTTTAACGGCTTTTAGTATTTCACAGTCTAATAAACTAATGGAAATAGCTTTCTCCCCTGATTTTTTAGTGTACTCTTGCTCTGTCCCTTTAAGTCGTATGAGATCTCCCTTTTTAAGAGCCATGACCTTATCTATGTTTTCTCCATAAGCACTTACAGGACGATATTCTTGCTTTTCACCTTCATTGTTAAAGACGATTGAAAAGTTCGCAACAGAAAAGGGGTTTCCCTTCTTAGAGACTGCTGCCTCTATTTTAATATCCCCTGCTACATATCCGTCTTGCGTTATTTTCTTTTTATCTTTATTTTCGGTCATTATATATGCTCCTTTATTGTTTCTTCTTTTCAAAATCAAACACTACTTTATGATTTGTATTGAGCTTTAATTTTGCGTTAAATTTATTTCCTTTCTTGGAAACAAATCCTTTGATGATTCCTGTTTCACCATTTTCAAGCAATTTAATGACATTTGCTTCGTCGATTGATTTTCTACACATTTCAGTAAATACATGAAAATTGCATTCTCTGTTGGTACAAAAATAAACCTTCTTCGTTTTAATTACTGCGTTTCCACAAATTGGGCAAGTGCCAATTTGATTTCTGCGAATTAAAGTTGAATCAGGTTTAAAATTAATACAATGTTGTGAAATTTCTTCTGTAATATTTTTTAAAAAATCTTCCGCTTGGTAATCTCCGGTAGATATTAGGGACAAGAGATTCTCCCATTTTGCCGTCGTTTTAGGATCCTTTAGACGATCATCTACAATGGAGATTAGCCTCTGCGCCTTATCGGTAGACCTTAGGTTTTTGTTATCTCTAACTAGATATTCTGACTGGATTAGCTTTTCAATGATAGAAGCTCTTGTTGCTGCAGTACCTAAGCCTTTACGCTCTATATCTAAGCTCGAATCAAGATCCTCAGTGCCCGCCGTTTCCATAGCCCCTAGAAGCGTTGACTCATTATAAGGTTTCGGAGGATTTTTAGTTTTTTCTACAATAGAATATTCATCTATTGTTAATACTTCATTTTCTTCTAGTGTCGCTATCTGATTGTTATTAAGATTTACGTCTCTATATAACTTTTCGATAGCCTTAAAACCTTCTTCTTCAATAATTTTTCCAACTGCTTGAAGCTTTATTTCCGGATGTTCTTGAACCGTGGCTTCCGCTTTCTGTTGTCTGATAACATGATCACCTGAAACCGATTCTAACAACCTATAATAAATAAGTTCATAGATTTTAATTTCTGAACTAGGCACATTATGAAGATCTTCTTTTAAAGATTCTCGCGTCGGTAAAAGTGCGTGATGATCTGAGACTTTACTATCATCGAATAATCGATTGCTTTTTATGCCCTGAATTTCATATAGCGGACATAAATGAATAAGTTCTTCCGTTGCACTTTTCATACTTTCATTTAAATAACGGGAATCTGTTCTTGGATAAGTTATAAGCTTCTTCTCGTATAAACTCTGTGCGTAATCTAAGGTCTGCTGAGCCGTAAAACCATACACTTGATTAGCTGTTTTTTGTAAACTCGTTAAATCGTGAAGCCGAGGAGCTGAAGTTTTCTTTTGATCTTCAATATAACTAGTAATGATAATTTGTCTCCTTGGATCACCGGGTACGTCTTCTTTATTCTCCCATTGATTAATGGAATTGAAGATAATTTCTTGATTATTCTTGATCGTCTGTACTTTTATCTCATAGTATTTCGATCTTACGAAGTTTTTAATTGCGTTATCTCGTTCGACTACCATAGAAACCGTTGGCGTTTGCACTCTACCAATTGTTAGTTTTTCAGAATAACCTACTGTATACAAACGTGTATAATTCATCCCCACTAACCAGTCTGCTTTTGCTCTCGCCAGTGCTGATTGATAGAGTGATTCAAACTCGCTTCCATCTTTTAGATTTTCTAAACCTTCCTTTATAGCTTTATCTTCGAGTGAAGATACCCATAGCCTTTTTACCGGCTTAGAACACTTTGCTTTATCATATACGAGCCTGAAAATGAGTTCTCCTTCCCGTCCCGCATCTGTTGCACAAATGACTTCATCAACTTCCTGTTTGTTTAAAAGCTCTTTCACTACTTTAAATTGCTTTTGTGTACCTGGAATAATATTAAGTTTCCATTGATCAGGTATCATGGGCAAGGTTTTTAAATCCCATTTTGCCCATGAATCACAATAGTCTTCAGGTACTGCTAGTGATATCAAATGCCCGATACACCAAGTAACTATATAATCACCGCACTCAAGATAACCATTGTAGTTACGGCTACTTCCTATCACTTTTGCTATCGTCTTAGCTACAGAGGGTTTTTCTGCAATAATTAACTTCACATCTTCCCCCCTTACTCTTCATCATAAAATTCTTCAGACTCATCATATTCATCTTCTGTATCTAAAAATTCGTCTTCAGCTTCATCTCCTAATCCTTCATCATTAGCTTTCTTCTTTTTTTCTAAAAATTTTAGGACTAGAGCTACTGCCACGCCTGCTAAAATAATTGGCAATAAAAGCATTCGCCTCATTTGTTTCTTCTTTTCTTTTTCTAATCTCTTTTCTTTAAGGTCTTTTTCTCTGCTTTCTTCTTGAAGCCTTCGATTTTCTTCTTCAAATCGTTCTTTTTCCTTCTCTCTTTCTCGAGCCTCTTCCGTCAGATTTTTAGTCATACTTGCAAGTTCTTGCTCGTCTGTTGTTCCCAGTAATACTACATCTTCACTGTATTCGTCGTAATTTACTAATAATTTTAAACTCGTACCGTTAGCCGTTGTGAACGGAATTAAATCAAATTTGTTGCCTTTTGAATTAAAGTCGTTTCCCTTCTGATCGACATTCATAATGATTCGACCTCTCGACTCGTGAATATCATCTTTTTTAGAGGGATCAAATGGAACAATTTTTTTGTTCTGCTCTTGATTTTCTTGATAATTAACAGCATCGGAATTAATTATCATTTCTTCCTTAACATTTACACCATGTTCATTTATATTTGAGTTCGCAGTAGCAAAGGCTTGTGAAGAAATACTTAGAAAACACAAAGCCATTGCTACTATTTTCATCTTATTCTTCATCTTGATCCTCTCTTTCTTCTAATAGACTTTGATCGATTTCAAATAATTCAGTATCACCGTTTTCATCGTAATCTACATCATAGTCCTCATAAAATTCGTCATCATCGTCGTCATCAAATCCGTCATCAAACTCTTCGTGTTGTTTCTTTTGATCTTTAAAACGTTTAGCTACGATTACACCGACAAGAACTAAAATAACGAGGAAGATCGTCCCACCATTACCTTTTTTCTCAGGTAGTTCTTCTTTTTTCTGTTTCTCATCTTCAAGACGTTGACGCTCAAGTTCTTCTTGACGACGTTTTTCTTCCTCTTCTCGCTCTCTTTCTTCTTGATCTAAATCTTCACCACTCATTACTTTCAAACGATCTTCAGAAAGCTCGCTAAACAGTTCAGAATCAATTATTTCGCCTGTGTCGGGATTTCTCGTAGTTACGAGGTAATATAATTTCCCATTTGTAGCTCGAAATTTTATAAACTGTTGCGTATCAGGTTTTTTCTCTTCAGGTTTAGCTACCGGCGGTGTAGCTTCCTTTTCTGGTGTCGTTTCCGCCTCAGGCTTAACTTTTTGAGGCTGTTCTACTTGAGTTGTCGGAGGAGCAGGGGTAGTAACAGGTGTTGTTGATTTTTTTGAAGATTGTGGTGCCACCTTTTTTGGAGTAGCCGCTTTTTTTTGCGCCGATGCGGGCTTCACTGTCGTTTGCTTATTAGTTTTTTGTTGTTGTTTTTTTGCTTCCGGTCTCAATTTATTCTCTATATAACGGTTTTGTGACGGATTATTATATAGCTTTAATTTATCAGCTATATCCGAATTACTTGCATAAATCGGCTTTGTTAGAAGTATCATACTCAAACAAAGAATAAATCCTTTTTTAATTTGCGATCTCATCTTCGCCTCCTTCTTCGTTCTCTAGATATGCGTCATCAGAAGATTCCATTATATTTAAGAAAGGAACTAAATCTTTTAGATCTAGTTCCTTTTCAACAAATAAATCTTCAACTTCCTTGCCAAGATTGGCATAGTATTCATCATTTAATTTTTCTAACTCTTCTTGCATATCAGCAATCTTTGATTCGAGTTTTTGAATCTTCGTTTTCTTTTTTAGCACTCTTTCAATTGTCATTTTGTCTCCTTTTACGGTAAATAACTTCCGAATCCTACAAGTTTACTTCTCCAATACCTTGTATTTAAATCCGCCTCTCTTACGCCTCGAGTTGAAGCATGGATCATCTTTCCATTACCAATATAGATGCCGACGTGGGAAATAGGCTTACTGGTATTGTAAGTTCTATGGAAGAACACGATATCGCCAGGTTTTGCTTGATCCGCAGATACTTTTCTAGCACCATTGTACAGAGATACTGTTTCCCTGGGGATATTTATACCTTTTTGTTTATACACGTAGTGTATAAAGCCACTGCAGTCGAAACCTCTAGGGCTCATTCCGCCCCAAACATAAGGTACTCCTCCATAACGCTGTGCTTCTTTTAAAATCGAAATTCGTCGTTCACTGACATTTCCTCCATTGCCTGTAGGCTTATAGCCCTTTGGAAGTATAGCTACACGTACTTTTCGACGCCCCCAATTGTAGGCTTCTTTTTTAGTTTCGAATAGCAAGTCAAGGCGTTTACCTTTAATAGCTCCACCTGTATCTTCTGCACGGCAGATGCCATACCCCTCTACCCAAAGGACGCTTCCTAACGGAATTACTTTAAGATCCACTGCCACTACACCACGAACAAGCTTTGTTCCCATGGCAGTTCCACTGTAGCCTCCGTTTTCTTTAGGATCGGGAGTATAAGCAGTCGCTATAAAATAATCGCCGATGGGCTGAGCTTCACTAGGCATAGCTCCGCCTTGACCCCAACCTCCTCCGGAGCTGAAATCAAGAGAGCCTATATCGGTATTAGGTCGTGGATTGTACATCTTGTATTGAATCTGACCACTTTCCGACCATAGATGAAAATAGGGATTCAGTATTTGATTTTGATCATTGATGATTTGGATGGATAGTTTGCCTGAAGCGGTACCGATTTGATCGCCAATCTTCACTTTTCCGCTCTTTGTCGGGCTAACTCCTTTATATTTGATTTTCCATCCTGTGTCGTCGGTTAAAGTTAATCCGTCACTACTTGAAGATACGGTACCGTCATTTACGGCAACTACCTTTTCACCGCCGGCATTAATATCCAACCAGTTATAAAGGGTAACCTTATTGTTTATAACGTTCCAACCGAACATTCGTGAAACTTTGGTCTTCCAGTCGCTTTCTATTGGAGATTCAAAAAGCATGAAGTTACCTTTAGATTCCATATAAATATCGAACTTTTCAAGGTCTGTTATTTTGTCCGAGTCGCCAGAACCACCAGAAATTTCTGGAGTCGAAGGTGTCGGCGTTATCGGTGGATTAGGTTTGGGCTTTGGCTTACGCCTTCCATTGCCTTGAATAAAAGGTAGCGGATTGACGGGCTTTCCATTTACATGTACTTCATAATGTAAATGCGCTCCACTTCCTATACCACTGTTACCACTCGAAGCTATGACCTCTCCTCTTTGAACTGTCGAGCCAACAGGTTTAGGAGATCTTCTACTCAAGTGCTGATACAAAGTACGAAGTCCACCACCATGATCTACAACAACATACCACCCTCTGGCACTGTTATATTTATTCGTTACAACCTTTCCTGCCTCAGAAGAATAGACTGGTGTGCCTACTGAAGCTCTAAAATCCACTCCTCTGTGGTATTTACTAGCACCAGGTACTGGCGCCCTTCGAGGTCCGAAACGAGAAGAAATACTCATGTGCTTTAAAGGCTGTGCAAATTGACCATTGCCAAAATCGCCAATTTCTCCTGTGAAATCTTCTCCTCCCAAACGAGATCGAAGCACTGTTTCTAAATCATTGGTATATAGAGTTGCCTCTAAAATCTTATACAAGTATGGACTACCGTTACGGCGATAGCGTACTTCTGTTCGCTTCACGACATTGTATTGATATTGTTCTTTGAAAATACTGTCAAGTTCACCAGTAACATCTTTCAGTTTGAAGTCTTCATATTTTACGGTGAGATAAGCAATTAGCAAATGAGGATCGTGACCGATGGCATCGTCTTGGACGATATATTCATCGAATCCCGGATAGACTCTTTCTATATTTTGAATCTCCCACTGCAGTTCTGCCTCTTGTTTCATATAGTACTTATCTGCCTCTGTAACGTCGATGAATTCGGCAAGATAGGAGGTATTGCCTAAATAAGTAATACCTACCAGAGACGAGGATACACACGAAAAAAGCACAAAAATAAGCAGCACGATGATAATACCTAGGGCAAAAATCTTTATTCCCCCTTTTTCTCCGACCTTTTTTATCGCTTGACCGGGATTCTTCACCGCATTGCTTATTCTCTCTTTTATGGATTGTGAGTTTGACGTTGCGCCTTTTGATTCTAAATACGCTTCTCTCGCTTTTTTCTTGTTCCTAGCTTTTTGGTAAGCTTGGTTAGCTTTTTTGTTAGCTTTCTTTGCCTTGGAAGCTGCTTTAGCTGTCTTATTGGCGGTCTCAACTGCCATATTTCTATCTGCGTTCAGTTGATCGACTCGCTTAGTCGCTTCGTCCTCAATATTAAACTTATGCTCCTTAACCTTGTGAATCATGGACGATTCATCATTTTTTAAACGAGACGCATACTGCTTTCTTTTCTTAGCTGCCTTTAAAGCTAAAGCCGACATGCCGACACTTCGTGCCACTGTATCGGCACCTGCGTTTTTATCTTTATTTAACCTTGCAATTCGATCAGAAACACTTTCCAGTTTCTGATCAAGCTTTAGGTGTGCCTCATTCATCTTTTCTTCGTCGTCAAAGAACATCTTGTCTGAAAATCGTTGTTCTTTTTTTAGATCCGATTTTCTATCTTGTTCATTACGAAACTTCGAAGAGTAAGCTTTTTTTATGAGTTTTTTCTGCTTTGGTAGATCTTTTGCTTCTTTATCCGATGTTTCCGAATTAAAAAGAATTGAGTCCTTGGGATTCTTACTAGAATATTCTTTTTCCGTTGAAGATACTTTATACTCGCTTTCAGCTCTTGCATCTTCTCTCTCATCTAGGTCTCCAAAATGTTCAACATTCGAATCTCGAAAATCAGCATCGTATCGATCGATGATACCGTCCCCATCGAGATCCATTTCGTCCGTCATTTTGAATTTTTGATTCTGAAGCGGTTCAGAAGGTCGATGGTCATCTATTTGATTCCTATCGAGTTCTGAACTTTGAGGACCTTCAGCATGAAACTTTTTATAAATCGCATTTGCCTGTTTCTTTTTAAGCTTTTCTTTTTTAGGATCATTCGAACTTACAGGTCTTTCCCTAACGGAAGAACGATCAGCTTCAAAAAAGTTTTGATCACTATGAGCTTTTGAATGATCTTCAAAGTTTACATCACTGCTCTTTGTCTTTTCTCTAGACCTGGATGAAAAGTTATCATCAATAGTTTTTTTCTTATTTAGTTTTTCATATTTCTCTTTTCTTTCAGTCAAATCAACTACACGATTGGCAGGTTTATCTACCAGTTCACGTTGTATTGCAGCTGAAAGAGGCGATTGTGTCGGAGTATACTTTTGATTCTCCAATTCTTGAAGATAATCTTGACGACGCCGTTCTTCTTGTATTCGTCGTTCTTCTATCTTCCTATTTTCTTCTAACCGACGCTCTTCATCTTGTCGTCTTTGTTCAAGTTCTTTAGCATATTCCGCTTTTGCACGTTCCCTATGTTGTTTCCTCATCAGATTTTTTCTATAATTTAATCTTTTTTGTTGTTCATAGGACACCGTGCGTTGAGCATTTATTGCATTTTCAGACTTTCTGAAATCTCGTTTGGCAGTTTCTTGTTTCTTAACATTTTCTTGTTGATTCGTGTAAGTTCGATAATCCTTGTAAGAAGAAGCATGAAAAGATTCATGTTTGGCATTATAGTTATCTCTCGATCTGTTGAGAGACTGGTTATAATTCTCTTTACTCTTTTGCACTTTGGAAGGGTCAATAGGTTGTTGACTAGGTTTATTCTTATAATTGTTTCTTTTCAACACTTCACCTTCCTATCTAATACATTTTTTCTCCCGGTTTCGTCGTCATCAATTTATACAACTTAGTTTCCTTCGGAAACTTATCTATAAAGGGAACGATAACATTACCGAAATATAATAAGCCCTCTCCTTCTCCTGAGTTGGTAATATAAGAAAGTTGGTCTTGCGAAATTCCAAGACGATGGGCTAGAATTTCACGGTCGCCTGAAGCTTGATTGAGCATCAGAACAAAATCTGAGTTTTCAATAATATTCTCAATCTCTTGGCTCAATAACAAGTCCTTAACGTTTTGCGTGATACCCGTCGGAATACCGCCCCATTTTCTGAATCTTTTCCAAATCTCAACAGAGTATTCAGCCGTTTGTCTTTCTTTCAAAAGTAAGTGAAACTCGTCAATATAAAAATGAGTCTTTTTATAATTATCACGGTTAATAGATACTCTATTCCAAACTTGGTCTTGAATAATAAGCATCCCTAGTTTTTTAAGAGCATTACCTAAATTTTTAATATCGTAGCAAACGACACGATTGTTAGCATCTACATTTGTTCGATTGTTAAATACTCGAAGCGAACCTGTTACATAGATTTCAAGAGAAGTCGCTAATCGTTCGGCTTCTATATCTTCTTGTTTTTTGAGTTCATTATAAAGATCTTCTAGAACAGGAATGTTCTCCGGTACCGGATCTTCCAAATACTTCCTATAAATTGCTCTTGTACAACGGTCGATAATAGTAATTTCCGTCGGTTGCAAACCTTGAGTACCACCAGTTATCAGCTCAAAAAGCGATAGGATAAACGACGCTTTAAACATAATCGGGTCATCACCGTCAGCGTAGTTAATATTAATATCCAAAGGATTAATATGATGTTTTGAATTGGGCGAAATTTCAACCACTTCACCGCCTAGTGCTTTTACAAGTGGTGAATACTCAGCCTCAGGGTCGCAAATGATAATGTCATTATCCGTAATAAAGAAAGCATTCGTCATCTCTCTTTTCGCAGAGAAAGATTTACCGGCACCAGGAGTACCTAAGATCAATCCATTAGGGTTCTTTAGCGTACCCCTATCTACCATAATCATATTGTTCGATATGGCGTTTAAACCGTAATATAGAGCTTTTCCTCCCATGAACAATTCTTGGGTAGTAAAGGGTACAAAAATAGCTGCACAAGACGTTGTGAGTTTCCGTTCGAAGTCTATTTGATTTACTCCCATAGGCAATGCAGACATAAGTCCTTGTTCCTGTTGATAATCCATACGCTTTAAACTGCAATTATATTTTTGAATAATACCATTCAATTGAAAGATGATATTTTCAAGCTTCTTTCTGCTTTTTGCGAAGGTCGTGATTTGGAAACTAACAATAAAATGGCGTTCATTGCGCCCTTGTAATTCTTCCAAGAGATTTTTAGCCTCTTCTGAAAAATTCGCAAGGTCTGAGGGAATAATGTCCATATCATAGCCCGAACGAACGGCTTTCTTCTGTTCTTCAATCTTAGTACGATCTAAGTCGGTAATTGTCCGCTTAACTTCCTTGATCGCTTCCTGTTGATCCATGGAACGAATATGAATATTTACCAGTAGATCATCTTCAATGTCTAATATCTCAGCGAGCATTTTATCTGAAAGCTCCGGAGCATCAATTCGTAGAAAGCTACTTGCACCATACATTTGTCCCATTTTAAAAATGCGTTGATTTTGGAAATTAAAAGATGAGGGAGATATATAGTCCTTCGTCGTCATGCTCCCTGTTCTTACATTCTGCCAATCGAAGGTCGTCCGCTCCCTATCGCTTCCTTGATTTAAAATATCGTGAAGTAATTCAATACGTTGCTTTCCCGTTAAACACTCTGCTTGTACGCCCAGTGTTTTAAAGTTATTTCGTATGTCTGTTTCTATCCGTTCAAGTCTTGGAATAGCTTCCTTCAGATTTTTAGCTTTAATGGAAAAAGTAATGAATTTACGCTTTATAAGCCCATTATTACCTTTGGCTAATTGATTGCGCAGCATTCTACTATATTCCATTCGAATGTCATTGAACGGGTCATCTTGCTTTTGTATTCGAATATTGTGCATGAGCCTATCGGCAAAACCTGTTAAATTTAAAAAAGTTAATTGAAAATCGATAGTCGAGTCGAAATAGTTTAAGAACTTACAATAGTCATCAAATATTTTCCTCTGATCTTCAGGCTTTGCTAATCGGTAGTTAATATCTGTAAACTCAATGCACTTGTTATAACGCCCATCTTCAAGCTTCATAATCCCATCTTGGAAGATCTTCTCGTAAGGCAAGGTATCTTGCGTCGTATAAACTTCGTTATCTTCCTTTTTAACAAATAACTGTAACATGTTTTGAAAGACTTGGGGAGTCTTGGAATTTGACTTAGATTTTGTATTCCCAAAATCTTCTTTGTTTCTTTTTGCAGCATCAATGTTTGATTTCAAACGTTGTTCCTGTTTCTTTTGAAAATTTTGATTCAAGACGGTCTCACCTCTTTTTTCTCTTTGTTTTTTTTGTTTTAGTTGGCACTTCTTTTTTATTTGAAGCTAGTGTCTTATAGCGTCTTATTCCTGGTCTGAAGTATTTTTGACGGCAAACAATGTAGAGATATTTTTCTAAAGTCATACCGTCTTTTTTGAATATCCCGGCAATAAAAAAAGGACTCGCTATGATAAACATCAAAATAGATCTTACGTCGCTTGGAAGTATTCCACGGGTAAACCAATATGCCGGAATTGCCAGTGCAGCACCGATAGAAAAACAGATCAATTGACGCTTTGTCAGATTAAAGACGACCTTCGCTTCATACCTCGATAAGTCTCTTGGTACATTTACATAAGCCATTTACTTACCTCCCTTCTTGTTATGCCGCTGATACTATGGCACTTGCTGCGGATTTCGTCCTGAATAGTACAATGACAGCTAATAAGCTCGCTGCTAAGAAGGAGAACATAAACGTCCATGGATTACCATCTTTCGCTACCGTCAAGGACTGTACGAATACTGACCATGCCCCTAAAGTGATAATAATAAACAAACCTTGCAAACCTAATGCGACCGCTGATTTGATATAGGAGTCCCCTATATGTCCGTATCGGCTAGATGTTAGAGTTGCAAACGGTAACGCACCAACGGAAATTATGAAATACATTTCTATAATGCGTCCTACACATATAACCCAAATAACAATGCCTAATGCCCACACAATCATCTGCATAGCGTTAAGTTGCGTCGTGAAAAACATCAGGTCCACTATTCCCATTTTTTCTATGCTTGCTTTCATTGCATCCTGCCCTACTTGGAATTGTTCAATACTAATTCCTGAAGCTGAACGTATGACTGACTGCATGACATCAAATATAGCCATTGAAAATTCAAAAGCATGACTTACCAGATAAATGGATATCGTTGTTTTAAAAATCCATTTAAAAAATATAAAAGTCTCAAAGTCGTTAAAGTTATTCCTGTCGATAACAAGATGTACAATTTCATATATCGCTATAAAGGTAATAATTAAGACGGCGATTGGTATAACCGCCGTCTCATTAATACTTTTTGCTAAATTGAATAAGTCTGAATTATATGCTTGTGGAGTTTGTGATACGACCTCACCTGCTTTTGTCATTTGATCGTTCATCATATTCTGCATATTCTCAAAGACTTTCATACAGTTATCGATCATGGGTTGCTTTAGGCCGTTGAGAAACTTCTCTGCTAACTGCATAAGCACCTCCTCGATAAAAGGCTACTGTTAATTTGTTTTGTCTTAAAATAATCCCGATAATTGGGGAATTAGTTGCGTCGCAATTAAGACAACGCCACCGCCTGCCATTAGTTGCTTAATACCTTGAGATTTTGCACCAGGGTTATCATTACCATAACCTTCCATAAGGTTAATGATTCCCCACGCACCAAGACCTGCACCTAAGGCGGTTACAAGTGTCTGTAATGTTGATACTGCACTACTAAAAAATCCCATAATGTCCTCCTTTAGTTTTCACATTCGAAATAAATTTCGCACTCTTCACATTCTTCATCTTCTAATTCATCCATTAATTGCTCCCAGTCCCTTTCATAGAGTTTTACCTCTACAGAAGTGTCTGCCGAGCGTTGAATAAATCTCTGTAATTTATTCAGAGCTAAAAAACCAATAGCACCTGTCGTTGCAATAGTAGAGAATGCTACTACACCTACCGCAACACCAAATGAAAATTTTTCACGCCGTTTCTTTTTCATCATTACCTTCTTCTATTTTTAATTTTTCTGTATAGTCACTCATGACCTGTTCCGGAATCGTTGTCTTTAGTTTTAAATAGTCCATACTTCTTCGGAACAGATATTTTTCAATATCGAAAGCATATTTATCCTTATAATCAGATATTTGCTTGTAACGTTTATGGCTTAAAAGATCGTACTTTTCACTTAAAAACGGTCTGGCACCTCGAATCTGAAGAATGCACTTTCCACCGTCCATTACAGCCACTTCGTCCTGAGTCATTAAAGAACGACCTGTCTTTTGATAAGACATACCATAAGTTTTTTCCCTACCTCTATTTTCAGAGTCATTAAATAGGTCTATTGTTTCTTTACCTAGTAACTCTTCCATCTCTTTAGAGGTTGTTTTTTCCTTCCCACCGAGAAATAGAGTAGTATCACAATTCCCTATAATAGTGTCTGCTTTTTCTTTATAGAGATCTTTTAGTTGTGATTGAGTCTGAAGAATAACACTCGCAGAAATTCTTCTTGAGCGAATCGTAGCAATTAATTTTTCGAAATTAGGTATTTGTCCAATATTCGCAAACTCATCCAATAGGCATCTAACATGTACAGGAAGTTTCCCACCAAACTCATCATCGGCACGTTCACACAATAAATTAAAGAGTTGAGAATAAAGCATTGCTACAACAAAGTTAAATGTCGTGTCCGTGTCGGAAACTATAATAAAAAGAGCAGTTTTACGGTCGCCAATTTTATCTAGTTCAAGGTCGTCGTAAGACATAATTTCTTTCAGTTCATCCATATCAAATGGAGCTAGTCGCGCACCGCAAGAAATTAATATAGATTTAGCCGTTTTCCCTGTAACAACTTGTCAAGGACTTTCTAATCATTTTTATCGACTTTTTGATGTTTTTCTCTCTCCATTTCTCTAAGAATTATGCGTTTTAATTTGTCTT
>QWCE01007161.1_pt1 | contig 15615 bp, 8 predicted proteins | sample 1972531 | NCBI WGS metagenome assembly QWCE01 (sample SAMN09866716, study PRJNA288562) | Human gut metagenome isolate term4_stool, whole genome shotgun sequencing... | reverse complement strand
AAATATATTATTAAATAATACTATTAGATAATAATATTTAAGAAAAAGTAATAAGTAATAAGTGATAAATAATAAATAATAATTAATAAATAATAAAAATAGCGGCAGTTTGCCGCTATAATTCATTAACATTATTTTAAATTAACTATTTAATTGCATTAGATATATTAAATTAGTTTTAACTATATTTGATATTAATATCTCTTCTTGCATTATTGTCTTATATTGGTTTTTTAAAAGAATTTGTCTAGCTCTTTTTGATTCCCTAAATGATCCATATATAAGTTCACCATTTTCCTTTTTATCCCTTGTGTCTCCACCTATTACATCAATATTTAAACCTGGTACAAATCTTACTAATTCTGCGATTATTGCTTTTGTAGTATATAAGTATACTTTACCATTAGAAGAAATATTATTATCTATTATACTTTCTAGCATCATTTCTTCTAGATATTTATCCTTATATTTTTCTATTTTAGGATATATTTCTGATCCAAGTTCAAGTCTTTTAATATGTGGCATTATCATTGCATGAAAATCAAATTCCTTATCTTCACCAATACATTCTATCATTTCTTCCATAGACCTAGTTACTATACCAGATAATAATGGTTTCCAACCAGAATGTATAAAAGCAATTGTTCCACTATTTTTTTCAACTACTATTATTACTGCACAATCTCTAGCAAAAGATCCAATTGCTAGATTTTTTCTTTTTCCTAAATAATTTGGTACAATTACAGCATCATATGCCCCATATCTTTTACCATCTTTAGGTAGCATAATTGGCTTATTACTTTTTTCTACTTGATCTAAAAATTCATCATCTAATGTAATGATGTTTTCGCCATTTGAATACCTAAGTATTAAATGATGATCTCTTTTTAGAATACTAGAATAAATTTCTTTGTCTCTTGTGTTGTAATAATTTTCTAAATCATTTTCTACATTTATCATAACATTTCCTGATATGATACCCGTTTCAACACCTAACCTTTCAAATGTCTTTTTTTCAATATTAGTTACGTCCTTCATAATGTCCTCCTACGTGAATTAATTATAATTCATATATTATTTGTACAACGATTATATTATACCACATTTTTGCGTATTTAACAAGGTTTTAATTGTATTTAAAGGCTTTACTATTGTTCTATTTCATTATTTCTATTTATTTAATTATTTTTCTAATTACTTACCTGTTGCTTGTAATGCTGTTATATATATAACACCTATTATATCTTCTACATTTGATCCCCTAGATAGATCGTTTACTGGCTTTTTAAGTCCTTGGCAAAGTGGACCATAGGCATTTGCTCCAGCAAATCTTTGTACCAATTTGTATCCAATATTACCTGCATTCAAATCTGGAAATATTAGTGTATTTGCATATCCCGCAACTTCACTTTCTGGTGCCTTACTTTTTGCTATTTCTGGTATGATAGCGGCATCTAATTGAAGCTCTCCATCTACATGTAAATTACTTTCTTCTTTTAAAATATTTGTAGCATCTACTACTTTTTCAGTAAGTATAGAATGTGCACTTCCTTTAGTAGAGTATGAAAGCATTGCAACTTTTGCTTCTTTTTTAGTAATCATATTATAACTAGAAGCAGATTGATTGGCTATTTCTACAAGCTGTGAAACATCTGGATTTTCAACTAAACCACAATCAGAAAATACATATACATCTTCTAAGTTTAGCATATCTTTCATATCTTCTTTCATTTCCATTAAGAAAAATGCAGATATTAGATTATACTTTTCATCTTTCCCAATTATCTGAAGAGCTGGTCTTAAAGTTTCAGAAGTAGAATGAGCTGCACCGCTTACTAGCCCGTCTACATCAGAATTTTCAAGCATCATAAAGCTATAGTATACTTCGTCTTCTACTAATGACAAAGCTTCTTTATAAGTCATGCCTTTATGTTTTCTTTTTTCATATAATAATTTAGAATATTTTTCTTTTTTAGCTTCATCTACATTTTTAATATCTATATATGTAATATCTTCTATATCTAAATTAATGCTATTTTCTTCTATAATCTTTTTAGTTTCTTCTATATTCCCTACCAATACTATATCTATATCATCTTTTACATAGCTAATTGCATCTATTATCCTTTTGTCATTGTACTCAGGTAGTACAATCCTTATCTTCCTATTATTTTCACTGCTACTTTTATTTATCCTATCTCTTATTTCACTTATTATCTTTGATTCAAACTTTTCCATATCACATCCCTTATATATTCTTTTCTTTTGTTTTGTTTTTCTTTTTAACTACCTTAGTTTCCTTTTTAGTAGTCTTCTTTGTTTCTTTGTTTGTTTTGCTTTTTTCTTCTAAGTATGGTTTTAAATACTTACCAGTATATGACTTATTATTTTTAATTACTTCTTCTGGAGTACCTTTTGCAATAACTTCTCCACCATCTTTTCCACCTTCTGGTCCTAAATCAATTATATAGTCTGCTGTTTTAATTATATCTAAATTATGTTCAATAACCAAAACTGTATTACCTTTTGATACAAGTTCTTTTAGTATCTTAACTAATTTTGCTATATCATCTGAATGTAATCCTGTAGAAGGTTCGTCTAATACATATAATGTCTTTCCTGTTGATCTTTTAGATAGCTCTGTTGCAAGTTTTACTCTTTGTGCCTCTCCTCCTGATAGTGTAGTAGATGGTTGCCCCAGCTTTATATATGATAGTCCTACTTGTATTAGTGTTTCTAATTTTCTTTTAATTGTTGGTATATTTTCAAATACAGAATATGCTTTTTCAACTGTCATATCTAATACTTCAGATATATTATATCCTTTGTATCTAACTTCTAATGTTTCCTTGTTATATCTTTTTCCTTCGCATACCTCACATGGTACATATACATCAGATAGGAAATGCATTTCAATCTTTTTAACACCATCTCCATTACATGCTTCACACCTTCCGCCTGATACATTAAATGAAAACCTTCCCTTACTATATCCTCTTAATTTAGCTTCTGCAGTTGATGCAAATACATCTCTTATGTGATCAAATACCCCAGTATATGTTGCAGGGTTTGATCTTGGCGTTCTTCCTATAGGTGATTGATCAATATTTATTATTTTATCTATATTTTTTATTCCTGTTATTTTATCAAATTCGCCTACTGCCTGATACTTATTATTTAGCTCCCTGTTTATTCCACTGTATATTATGCTTCCTACTAATGTAGACTTACCAGAACCTGATACCCCTGTTACGCAAGTCAGTGTACCTAGCGGCACAGATACATCTATATTTTTTAGGTTATGCTCTCTTGCACCCTTTACTGTAATCTTCTTACCATTACCTTTTTCTCTTTTTTTAGGTACTTCTATTTCCTTTTCACCAGATAGGTATTTTCCTGTAATACTTTCTTTTACAGCCATAATATCATTTACTGTTCCTTGTGCTACCAAATATCCACCATTTGCTCCAGCTACAGGTCCAATATCTATTATCTGATCTGCCATTTTCATAGTATCTTCATCATGTTCTACAACCAGTACTGTATTTCCAATATCTCTTAGTTTTTTAAGTGTCATAAGAAGCTTATCATTATCTCTTTGATGTAAACCTATACTTGGTTCATCTAATACATATAGTACTCCAGTTAATGCTGATCCAATTTGTGATGCAAGCCTAATTCTTTGTGCCTCACCACCTGATAATGTACCTGCAGATCTAGATAGTGTTAAATATCCTAATCCTACATCAATTAAAAATGTAAGTCTCTTATCTAGTTCTTTTAACACTTCTTCTACTATAATCATTTCACTTTCACTTAAATATAATTCTTTTAAATTTTTTCTAATATCAATAATACTTAAGTTTGTAAGCTCATATATGTTTAAATTACCTACTAATATACATAGTACTTCTTCTTTAAGTCTTTTTCCTTTACACATATCACATGGCATTTCTCTCATATATAGTTCATAGAATCTTCTTTGTGATTCGGATTTTGTCTCACGATGTCTTCTTTCTAAAGTAGGGATTATTCCTTCAAATGGCTGTTTGTATTTTCTTTTTCCTCTAATATTTTCATATACAATTTCTATTTCTTCATCACCTGTACCATAAAGTACTTTGTCCATAAAATCCTTTGGAAGGTCTTTTATCTTCTTACCCTTGATTGTTACTCCATAATGTTTTGCAAGTGGCTCAAAATACATTTTAGCTACCGTAGAATTCTTTTTTTGTGTGCTTGCGCCAAATGCTTTTACTCCATCATATAGTGTTAGATTCTTATCTGGTATAATTAGATCTGGATCAATCTTTTGAAGGTATCCTATACCACTACATTTAGGACATGCTCCACTAGGTGAGTTAAAAGAAAATAGTCTTGGTGTAATATCTTCAAAGCTAATATCATGATCTGGACATGAGTATTTTGTACTATATATTTTTTGAGTTTTAAGATCATCTACTTTAACTAATCCATCAGAAAATTTAAGTGCTGTTTCAATAGATTCTGCAAGTCTAAATCTTATTCCTTCTTTAATTACTAATCTATCTACTACAATATCTATATCATGTTTCTTATTCTTTTCTAAATTTATCTCATCAAATGATAGGTCTTTCATCTCACCATCTACAATAACTCTTACAAAACCATTTTTAGATATATTTTCTAATACTTTTTGGTGTTCACCTTTTTGAGAACGTACAACAGGTGATAATATTTGTATTCTTGTATTTTCATCTAACTTCATTATCTTATCTACTATTTGATCAACTGTTTGTTTTTGTATCTTCTTACCACATATTGGACAATATGGTACACCAACTCTTGCATATAGTAGTCTTAGATAGTCATATATTTCTGTTACTGTTCCAACTGTTGATCTAGGATTATTATTTGTTGTTTTTTGTTCAATAGATATAGCAGGTGAAAGTCCTGTAATTTTAGATACATTAGGTTTTTCCATTATGCCTAAAAATTGTCTTGCATAAGAAGACAGACTCTCTATATACCTTCTTTGACCTTCAGCATATATTGTATCAAAAGCAAGTGAAGACTTACCTGACCCTGATACTCCTGTTATTACTACCAAATTATTTTTTGGTATATCTATATCTATATTTTTTAAGTTGTTTTCTTTAGCCCCTCTTATTTTAATATATTGTTCCATTTTTTCCCTTTCTCATATTATCATTATATTATTATATCACAGATATATAAAAGGAACTACTTCTTTTAGATTCTTTTAGAATAATTGCATTATATTATTTCAGTAATTTTAATAAATTTAAAAATTTAAAAATATTATATGAAAAAGAAAAAAAGAGTATAAAATTTATACTCTTTTTCGAAAAGGTTTAATGTTTTTAATAGGTATATTTATAATTTTTATTTTTAGTATTACTCTTATATATTATTAAAGTTAGCGTTTACAATTTTTTATATTGTTATGCTAATATAATCTATCTGTATAGTTTGTTTGTGGTACTATAACATAGTAATTTAAATCTGTTTGAATAACACATAATTTTCCACTATCTAAAATTGCAATAATTTCATCTATTGGATATTGTTCATCAAAATTAATTTCCTTTAAGTATAATGATAATTTTGATATTTTTGTCTTAGTATTTAGCTCTTCATCTTCAAATTCTTCAAGCCTATTTATACTCCTTATTATTTCTCTGTAATCCAATTCATATAATAAACCGGTTAATATAGATTTTTCTTCGTTTATAAATACATATTTTAATCCATCAGTTTCTAATATGAATTGTATATATCCCATATTATCTACTTGGATACTTTTTAAATATTCTTTTAGATAATAATTACTTGGTGTACTTTTATTAAATACACTTAAATCTCCTGGATATAGTGGGAAGCATACTTTTCTTATACCTTTTTTACCTTCATTACTCATGTCAATTACTCCTATAGTATATTTACATATCGGCATATAATTATATTAATAATTATATTTAATAAATATGCATATGAATATTATATCATCGCATACAGTTTATGTCAACCATAAACTTAACCATTGTCTTAAAACTGTATTTAATAAGTGATAAAGTCCTAATTATTAACAAAGGAAATTATCCTAAAGATCTAATATCTATATTTATCAAAAAGATGCACTAAAATAGTGCATCTTTTCTAATTTCATATTCGGTTACTGTTATATATCTTATTTCTATATAGCAATGTTTCTAATATTTAACATTTTCTTTTTTGTAACTACTGAATATACTACTCCTAATAATACACCTATTATTGGTAAGCTTGCTTTTCTTCCTGCATATGGTATTTTTTTGATATTTGTACTATTTTTAGTATTATTTTCTTTGTTATTATTATTTGATTCATTAATAAGCTCTGTTCTTTTTTTACCATCTTCCTCTACATCATGTTTTTTATCTTTATCTTTTTCCTTTTCTGTTTCACTATTTTCTTTTTTATCTGTTATGTCTGTTTCTTTTTTTTGATCTTCTTCATATTTAGCTTTGTTATACACTATGTCTAAATTATATATTACTTTATTATTATTTGATTTACTACTTTTAGCTATCTTTTCTTACAGTATCATTAAAATTATCATAATCTAATGTATATTCTATTTTGTTTCCATTTTTATCTATCATGTCTTCCTTCTTTGTATATTTAGCTATTTCTAATATATCATCCAATCCTTCATAAAAATGTTTAGTATTTATCTTCGTACCATTCTTACTCAAGGAAATATTATAACTGAATTTTGCTCCATCATATATATCCTTTTTATTAATCATTGCTACAACACTTATTTCTTTAGGGTATATTTGTACAGTTACTTCTTCTTTACCTAATACTTCCTTTTTAAAAATATCATATGTAATTCCTTTTGGTAATCCTTCTACAGTATATGTTATGTTATCTATTACTTTTGTACCATCTGCTCTTGTTAAGTTTGTATATGATACATCCTGTACAGACGAATCTAATTTGCTTTCAAATAGCAACCTATCTGCGTACGTACCCTTCAAGTTTACGTTATTCAAGCTAACATTGTAAGGGTTCTGGATTTTGAGATGCTGTGATTCTTCATTTTCTTCTTTTATCAAGCTATATGTTGCATATTCACCTTCTCCTTGTTCTTTGTAGTATTTATTTGTAGAAGATAGAAAGACAACTGGACGTGGGCACACAGTTTTATTAACACTAAAGAAGTAAGTACGATAGCCACGACCTAATTGGTTACCCAATGAGCCAAAGCTACCTGCCCCAACATGACCAAAGCAGAAGTCAACGCCATTACTATAAACGAAAATACTACGAGATCCTAGGTAACTCCAATACTTGTGTATAATTTCTTTTTGTATGTCTTTTCCTGTGTTTACATCATATGTTTTTGTATGTATTTTATCCAAATCTATATAATAATCTTCTTGTTTTATATCTGCTAATTTCTTAGTTGTCTTGCTTACTCCTATATCGCCTGTTGCATAATTATCTATCTTTTCTTCTTTTGCTCTTGCATTTGTCTTATTTAATGTTGAATAATATATTGCCTCTTCTAACTTATTTGATCCCCTTGGTGAATTAACTTTTTTATCATCATCACTTAATTCTTGCCTTTGTTCATCTGTTGTTATTCCATATGCCTCTTCTATATCTTTAAGTAGCATTGGTCTTGCACCTGTTCCTGTTTTTGTTTCTGTCCTTGTATCATTTTCTGATGGTATTCTTGAACCTACTTCGTAATTAAACTCTTTTATTTCATCTGCACCATATCCATGACCATATAGCCCTGCTATATTATGCATTTCTTTTTCATACCATAGGTATCCTAGTGCACTTTCTGCTGTTATCCCAGCTGTTGGTTTTATCTCTGGCATAAGAAGTACTTGATCACCTTGTATATCATATACTCTCCATTTTGTCTTATATTCACTTACATCTACAGTTTGTTCTCCATATCCATTTCCTGAATTATCTAAGTCACCTTTAACTGATGTATATGTTAATTTTTCTTTTGGTACACTTATTGTTTCTTTTGTTACTGGGTCTACTTGTAGTGTATGATCATAATTTACATAGTCACCTATTTTAAGCTTTGATCCCTTTACTGTCTCAAACTTTTCTTCTATTTCATGTATATTTTGCCTATTATTACTTACAACTATTTCATTTAAAGAGTAACTACTGTTCCTCCCAACTATTATAACAAACAATATAGCAAAAATTGCAAATATCGAAATTTTCTTTTTCTTTTCCATATATTTTGCTCCTTTTAATATATCTTAATTATACCTGCTATATTATTCCTTTTAAATCATTATATACATATCACATAATTTTTTAACATTAAAAAAGGCTAGAATAATCTAACCTTTTTTACTTATCTTTTCTTCTACAACAGTTTCTCCAACTCTTTTATCTGGTCTCTTAATTTTGCCGCTTCTTCAAAGTTTAAGTCTTGTGCTGCTTCTACCATCCTATCTGTAAGTTTTGTAATTAATTCATCAATATTATCTTCATCAGATATATTATATTTAGCCTTATCTTCAAATACAATACTTGCTTTAATAATATCATGTATTCCTTTTTTAATAGTTGTAGGTGTAATACCATTTCTAATATTGTATTCTTGTTGTATCTTTCTTCTTCTATTTGTTTCCTTGATTGCAACTTCCATAGATTTAGTTACTTCATCTGCATACATTATTACTGTACCATTTGAGTTTCTAGCAGCTCTTCCAATTGTTTGAAGTAGTGATCTTTCACTTCTTAAAAATCCTTCCTTGTCTGCATCTAGTATACCAACTAGTGTAACTTCTGGTATATCTAATCCCTCTCTTAACAAATTTATACCGACTAATACATCAAATACTCCAAGTCTTAAATTTCTAATTATTTCTAATCTTTCAAGTGGCTTAACATCTGAATGCATATATTCCGCTTTTATACCAATTTCTTTTAGATATTTAGTTAAATCTTCTGCTTGTTTTTTAGTAAGGGTTGTAACTAATGTTCTTTCCTTTTCTTCTTTTTCAGTTCTTTTAACTATTTCAGATATTAGGTCGTCAATTTGTCCATCTACTGGTTTAACTACAACTTTTGGATCAAGTAATCCTGTAGGTCTAATTATTTGTTCTACCACATTGTCTCCAGAATGCGTTTTTTCGTAATCTGCAGGTGTAGCTGACATAAAGATGCATTGGTTAATTCTTTTTTCAAATTCTTCGAATTTAAGAGGCCTATTGTCAAATGCAGATGGTAACCTAAACCCATATTTAACTAATGATTCTTTTCTTACTCTATCCCCATTATACATTGCTCTAACTTGTGGTATTGTTACATGTGATTCGTCTACTACTAAAAGAAAGTCTTTAGGGAAATAATTTAGTAGTGTATATGGTGGTGATCCTGGTTTTCTACCAGATATATGTCTTGAATAATTTTCTATACCACTACAAAACCCTGTTTCTTTAAGCATTTCCATATCAAAGTTGGTTCTTTCTTCTATTCTTTGTGCTTCAATTAACTTATTATTTTCTTTAAAATACTTAATTTGTTCTTCTTTTTCTTCTTCAATTGTTTGTATTGCTCTTTCTAATTTTTCTTTTGATGTAACATAATGTGAATTAGGATATATCATAACATGGTTTCTTATCATTATCTTCTTACCTGTAAGTGGGTTAATCTCATATATTGCATCTACCTCATCTCCAAAGTAGTCTACACGTATTGCAGATTCTTCTTTATTAGATGGATATATCTCAAGTACATCTCCTTTTGCTCTAAATGTTCCTCTTTTGAAATCCACTTCATTTCTTGTATATTGCATTGAAACTAATTTTTTCATTACATCGTCTCTTTTAAATTCCATACCAGGTCTTAATGATACAATCATATTCTCATAGTCTATTGGATCACCTAATCCATATATACATGATACTGATGCTACTATTATTACATTATCTGTTTCAAATAATGATGCTGTAGCAGAGTGTCTTAACTTATCTATCTCATCGTTTATACTTGCATCCTTTTCTATATATGTATCACTATGTGCAATATATGCTTCTGGTTGATAGTAATCATAATATGATACAAAATATTCAACTCTGTTGTTTGGAAAGAATTCTTTAAACTCACTATATAGTTGCCCTGCTAGTGTCTTATTATGTGCAAGTATTAATGTAGGTTTATTTGTATTTGCTATTACATTTGCTATAGTAAAAGTTTTACCAGTACCTGTAGCTCCTAGTAATGTTTGAAATTTCTTTCCTTCTTTTACTCCTTTTGTTAAGTATTCAATTGCTTTAGGTTGGTCTCCTGTTGGCTTATAATTACTTTCTAATTTATACATGTTTATTTCTTCCTATTTACCTTTCTTTCTACTTTTCTATTATATTATACTTTCTTATTTTTTTCTATTAATTTTATTCTTTCATTTTGCCTATTTTGCTCGTATTTATTTCTATGCTTTTTTATATCTCACTTTTTCTGCTTACCGTTTTATTTTCTTTATAGTTATTCTATCCTATACTATCTTATCTCATCTCATATTTTTATTGTTTTCTTATCTTAAATTTTTACGTTATATATATGTAAAAAGGGGTATTATTTCAATACCCCTTTTCATATACATTATTCATTTTATTTTTTTCTATTATTTTTGTTTCTTTCTTTTAGCCGTTTTTGTTCGTACTATTCTAGTATTCTTTTCATAGCCTCTTTTGTTTCTTCTCTTGATGCAAATGCTGTTACTCTTACATAACCCTCACCTGCAGGTCCAAATCCAACTCCAGGTGTTGTTGCAACACCTTTTTCTTTTAATAGATAATCAAAATATGACCAAGAATCATAACCTTCTGGGACTTTAAACCATATATATGGTCCGTCTATTCCACCTTGTGTTTTGATTCCTTTTTCATGTAATGCATCTAATATTATCTTACAATTTTCTCTGTAATATGCCATCTTTTCGTCTATTTCTTTTTGACCTTCCGAAGTAAGTACTGCTTCTGCTCCTCTTTGTATTATATATGAGCAACCATTTTGTGTTGTAGCATGGAATTTCTTCCATATTTTAAGAAGTTGTACATTATTTCCATCTTCATCTACTACCATTAACTCTTTAGGTACTACAGTGTATGCACATCTAACTCCAGCAAACGATGCATCTTTAGAAAAGCTTCTAAATTCTACTGCAACTTCTCTTGCACCTTTTACCTCATATATACTATGTGGTACATCTTCATTTGTTACAAATCTTTCATATGCTCCATCAAATAATATTATTGCATTATTTGCTTTTGCATAATCTACCCATTCTTGTAGTTCTTTTTTTGTCATTGCAATGCCTGTTGGGTTATTTGGACTGCATAGATATATAATTCCTACCTTACCTTCTGGTAATGGTGCTTTAAAATTTGTTTCATCACTTAATGTTGAATAATTAATACCTTCAAATAGTCCTTTTCCTTCAGCATAGTTTCCACTTCTTCCTGCCATAACATTTGTATCTACATATACAGGGTATACTGGATCTGTTACAGATATCTTGCTTTGCATATCTAACATTAATTGAAATTTAGATATATCTTCATTTATACCTTGAGATATTGTTATTTCATCAAAAGAAATATCTACACCTCTTTTATTATATGCAACTTCTGCTACTTTTTTTCTTAAAAAATCATAACCAATTTCTGGTCCATATCCTCTAAACTTTTCTACTGTTAATAATTCATCAATTGCTTTTTTCATAGCATCTGCTGATACTTTAGGTATTGGTCCTCTTGGTGATCCAATAGACATTTTAATTATTTCCCTATTTGGATTTTTTTCTTGTGCTTCCTCAATTTTTTCTGAGATTGTTGCAAAGAAATAGCTGTCTTGTCCCTTCATAAAATTTTGATTAATATTCATTTTTTCCTCCTCGTTTACCATATAATTAAAAAGTAAACCTTAATAATTTATTACACAAATTATTATAACACATTTTTGATCATATTACAATTATGTAACCCTGAGCCTATATATATATATATATATTACTATATGGTTATTATTTATTCAATTCTTTTGTTTTTTTACAAAATAAAAGAGCACATTTCGTGCCCTTCTATTTTAAATTATGTGATTACCAATCACCTTCCTGCATTAGCCTTAAGTTCTTTCATCATACCATATGGTCCTATCCTAAATTTTCTCCCACTAATAATATATATATTATTTAGTCCTTTTTCTTCTAAATATTCTTTAAAACTTTCTTTTACTCCATTATCACCATGGTTTAAATATATTGTTTTAATATTTTTAAACTGCTTTAAAAATTCATATATTTCATCTCTTTTTGCATGTGATGAAAATTCTCCAGTTGAAATTACTTCTGCTTCAAGTTTCCTTTCAACACCTCCTATTTCAACAACTCCTTCACTTTCTAATAATTTTCTTCCAAGTGTGTTTTCAGCACAGTATGATGTAAAATATATTACTGTGTCCTTGTCTGATACAGTTTTTTCAATATATGTCTTAGCAGGTCCGTTTGTTCCCATACCAGATGTTGTAACTATTATAGGGTTAACTGTATTTAATACCTTACACCTATTTTCTTTAGTTACAAAATTAACATTTTCTGGTAAGAAATCTTTCATATCTTCTCTTATTTCTTCATATTCTGGATAGTCTTTTGTATAGCTATGTGAAAGCGGTCCATCATAGTATATTTTTGGTAATGGGTAAGCTCTTTGTATCTTACCTAAGTGATATAATATCTCTTGTGCCTTATTTAATGCACAAACAGGTATTAATATTCTTTTTTTACCAAATAAATTAACTATGTCTTCTTTGAATTTAGATTCTACATCTGTACTATCACTTGATCCATATGTTGATTCACATATAATTGTAAGTGGTAGCTTTCTTATTCTTTCTGGTACTTCCTTATTATCAATAAAAGGGTTATGAAATCCTAAATCACCAGTAAATAATAAATTAATACTATTTTCTAATGTTTCACATTTAATATTATATGGTGCAACTATTTCTATGAGTACTATTGCAGCACCTGGTATATGTGAATTTGGTATTAATGTTAAAAACATATTTTCTGAAATTTCAATTCTTTCATAATAATTAAGGGTTACAACTTGTTCAATTGTTTGTATTACATCAGATGTATTTGCAAAACACCTATACTCTGTATCTTGAGCATATTCATTTTGAACTTTAACTGTATCTGGCAAATTATACTTGAATATCTTTTTAGTTGTATTCGTCGTATAAATAGGTCCATTATATCCTGCCGCTACATATTTCATTAGCATACCACAGTGATCAATATGACCATGTGTAATAATAATTGCTTCAACTTTATCTAATTCTTCTTTTGAAAGTTTTATTTCAAAGTTTTCCTTATCATTACCATCGCCTTGTACTAATCCACAGTCAATCAAATATAATTTATGATTGTACCAAAATTTAAACATACTTCCTGTTACTTGCTTGCTATAGCATTGCAATTCACCAAAAAAATTGTTGTAACTAAACCTTCTGTAAGTCATCGTGTAATCATCTCCTATTTTTCACTTCATACATAATTATTAAACACCGTATGATTAAAATTTATTTACATTTTCATTTTAACATATTTTTATGTATTTTTAAATACATATTTACATAAATTCTATTTTTCCTATTTTATGCAAAAAGAGATAGTTTTTAATATACTATCTCTTTTTTATATATTTTAGTTTGTTACTTTCTTAAGCTAGCATTCAAATTATTTTCTAATGCTTTTAATATATTTTCCATCTCTTTAGTTATTTCTTCATCTTCTAACGTTCTATTCTTATCTCTAAATGTTATACTTATTGTTATACTTTTTCCTTCTATATTTTCTGCTTTATATATATCAAATAATTGTATATTTGATATTTTCTTTCCTGCTTTTCTTACTTCTTCTTCAATATCTTTGTATTCAATATTATCTGCAACTACTAAAGATAACTCCCTTGTAACTTCCGGATATTTAGAATTTTCTACAAGTTTTTGTTTTTTGCTTGCATATTTTTTAGTTTTTTCTAAATTAAGTTCTAGAATATATGCATCTTCTGTTATATCATAATTTTTAGCTATTTTAGGGTTTATCATTCCAAATGTTCCAATAATATCTTTTCCTACTTGTATATTTGCACATTGTCCTAAATGGTATATGCTATTTGTTTTTTCAGGTACTATATCATATTTTCTTATCCCTATTCTTCTTAACATCTTTTCTACATCACTTTTAAAAATATATATTGGCTTATGTATGTATCCCATCTGGCTTCCTTCTTCTGTCATATTATTTTTAATTTTTGATGTATATGCCATAGTTAAAAACTTTTCTTCTGTAGGTAATGTTCCTTTTTTAATATTTTCTTTTCCTAAGTATCTTTTACCTATTTCAAACAGTCTAAGATTCATATTTTTTCTAGATTCATTAAGTGATATTGTAGTTAACATTGAAGGAATAAGTGTTGTTCTCATTATTTCATAGTCTATTCCTAAACTGTTTACTACTTCAATTGAATTGTTAATTTTTTCATCATTACTTTCTAATTTAGCTAGTTCTTCTTTAGATATAAAACCATATTTAATTATTTGATTATATCCTAAGTCTACTAAAATATTTTTAATATCTTCTACTATGTTTAATTCTTTTTCTTCATCCTTATTTTTAATATATATACTTGGTAATGTTGCGTTTAGATTATCATATCCATAAAATCTAATTACTTCTTCAGATAGGTCTTCTACCCTTTCAATATCACTCCTATATTTTGGAGCTCTTACCATACTTTCATCTTCATATATATCAAAATCTAGTTTTTTAAATATATCTAGCATAAAATCTTTAGATATTTCAACACCTAATCTTTTACATATTTTCTTATCATCTAATTTTACCCAATTATTTTCTACATTTTCACAAGTTACTATGTCAATTAATTCTTTTTTAAGTGTGTTTTCTTTTGTTTCTTCTATTACATTTTCTTCTTTTAGTAATTCATATATTCTGCATATTGCATATTCAGTAAATGTTATTGGTAATTTCTTTTCAAATCTTGCCAAACTATCTGATGATATTTGAAGTCTTCTTGCAGTATCTCTTAATGGTTTTCTTTCAAAATTTGCAATTTCAAACACAACATTTTTAGTATCTTTTGTTATTCCAGAATATTTTCCGCCCATTATTCCAGCTAATGCTAAAACTTTTTTACTATCTGCAATTACAACATCTCCTGCTTTTAGTGTAACTTCTTCATCATCTAGTAATTCTAATACTTCACCATCTTTTGCTTCTCTTACACAAATATCGCCTTCTATTTTATCTAAGTCAAATGCATGTATTGGTTGTCCAAATTCTAATAATACATAATTTGTTATATCTACTATATTATTTTTAGCTGTCATGCCATATACAGATAATTTTTTAGCTATGTCTTCTTCTGAATTTTGTATTATTACATTATCTGCTCTATATAACATATACCTATTGCATTTTTCTGTTTCTACTTTAACTTTTATTCCACCTAGATCAGAAACTTTTTCAAATTCTTCAAATTTAGTATCTAAATT
>QWCE01003912.1_pt1 | contig 15619 bp, 15 predicted proteins | sample 1972531 | NCBI WGS metagenome assembly QWCE01 (sample SAMN09866716, study PRJNA288562) | Human gut metagenome isolate term4_stool, whole genome shotgun sequencing... | reverse complement strand
TGTAATACCCATGTGATAATCATTGAAAGCATCCCATAGACCGTCTTTAATCATTGTGTCAACAACTTTTTTGTCGCCCATTCTTGCTCCCCATCTTTCGTTTGTAAGAGCATAAGGTGCCATTGACATTGATTCAGTACCACCAGCAAGTACGATTTCTGCATCGCCAGCTTTAATAACTTGAGCTGCTAAACTTACTGCACGAAGACCTGATCCACAAACTACGTTAATAGTAACAGCTGGAGTTTTGATATCAATTCCTGCTCCAAGAACAACTTGTCTTGCAACGTTTTGTCCTTGTGCTGCTTGAAGTACATTACCAATGTAAGCTTCATCAACCATATCAGGTTTTACATTTGCTCTTTTTAAAGCTTCTTTTACTGCAACTACTCCAAGTTCTACTGCTGGAACAGTTTTAAATTGACCGCCAAAATCACCTACAGCTGTTCTTGCAGCTGATGCTATAACAATTCTATCTTCCATTTTTTCCTCCTTATTAGTCGCGTGGTGGCAATACTGTAGCCACACCGTCTAAAACAATTTCTCCCTTTTGATTTGTACAAGTTGTTTTGAGTTTTAAAATTTTGTCTTTTATTATCTCAATTGCTTCAACTTTAGCTGTTATTGTGTCTCCAAAATAAACAGGTTTAGTAAACTTCATTTCTTGGCCCATATAAATAGTGCCCGGTCCAGGAAGTTGCATGCCAAGAACTGCTGATACAAGACCTGCTGTTAGCATTCCGTGAGCAATTCTCGTTTTAAAATTACCCTTTCCTGCTTCAACTTCGTTAATATGGGCAGGATTTAAGTCGCCAGTGATGCCAGCGTATAGATACACATCTGACTCAGAAATTGTTTTTGTAAATTCGGCTGTATCGCCAATTTTAATTTCTTTAATTGTTTTTCCCATGAGATCTACCTCCTAAAACTTCTAATAAAGTTATACCCATAATTTAGTTTCATAAATTAATATCCTAAAATTAATTCATCTTCTCTAAAATATCAACGATTTTCTTTGCAGCATGACCATCTCCATAGGGGTTAACAGCCTTTGCCATTTCTTCGTATAATTTTTTATCATCTAATAAACTAATTATACTGTCATAGACATCTTGTGATGCTGTACCCACAAGCTTAGCTGTTTTTGCCTCTACACCTTCCATTCTCTCAGTTTCATTTCTAAGAACTAAAACTGGTTTACCAAGAGCTGGCGCCTCTTCTTGCACTCCTCCAGAATCTGTCACAACAAACTTTACTCTTGCCATGAGATTTGAAAAAGGCATGTAAGAAAGAGGTTCAATGAGATGAACTCTGTCTAAATCAGAGAAATACTTTTTCGCAGTACTCCTCACAATTGGATTTAAGTGAATTGGAAAGACAATTTCTATATTTTCTCTTTCCAAGACAACTCGCCTTATTGCAGAAAAAATATTTTCCATTGGTTCGCCCCAATTTTCTCTCCTATGTGCAGTAAGTAATACTACATCTTTATTATAATCTAAATTGTTCAAAATTTCATCGTCAAATAAAAAATCTTCTTTAACTGAATACTTCAGTGCATCAATTACAGTGTTTCCAGTGATAAAAATATTTTTATCGTCATAACCTTCTCTCAAGAGATTTTGTCTATTGGACTCTGTTGGTGCAAAATGATAATTAGAAAGCACTCCTGTTAGTTTTCTATTTGCCTCTTCTGGATAAGGTGAATATAAATTTCCTGACCTAAGCCCTGCTTCTACGTGTCCTATTTTTATTTTTTTATAGAAGGCTGCAAGAGCAGCTGCAAAGACTGTAGTAGTGTCGCCTTGAACTAAAAGGATGTCAGGTTTTAATTCATCTAGGATGTTTTCAAGCCCCAAAAGTGTCTTTGTAGTTACTTCTGTTAAAGTTTGACCTTTCTTAAAAATATTTAAATCATAGTCTGGTTTTATATCAAAAATTTCTAACACTTGGTCTAACATTTCTCTGTGCTGACCTGTTACACAAATGTATGACTCGAGATCTTTTCTTTTTTCGATTTCTTTTATAATTGGAGCCATTTTTATGCCTTCAGGTCTAGTACCAAATACAAATAATACCTTCAATCTATTCCTCCTTATTTTTTAACATTCCTGCAGCCACTCCAGTAAATAATATTATTAAAATCACTGCAATTGAAATAATAAGCCCAATGGATGAATGAAACTTTGAAATTACATTTGCAAGTATTCCAAATAATGCAGATATGGAGTATAAAATCACAACAGTTTGTTTTTGATTTAGACCCATATTTAATAATCTGTGGTGAAGGTGTCCCTTGTCAGCTTCTACTATTGACTTGCCAGAAAGTTTTCTTCTTACCATTGCAAAGGCTGTGTCAAATACTGGCACTCCTAAAATTACTACAGGCACAAAAATCATAAGTATTGCTGCTTGTTTTAAAAATCCTGAAATACTTATGTAGGACAGCATAAATCCAAGATATAAGGCTCCAGTGTCTCCCATAAATATTTTTGCTGGATTAAAGTTAAAGGGCAAGAATCCAAGACAAGCACCTGCTACTAGGGCACAAACTACGCTAACTTCATATCTTCCCATTTGATATGTTATAAAAAACATTGATATTGCACATATCATAGAAACTCCAGAGGCAAGTCCATCAAGACCATCTATTAAATTTATTGTGTTTGTAATTCCACAAACCCAAAAAATTGTAACTGGTATGGAAAGCATATTTAAAATAAGTAGTGCATCTTCTGAGTCGAAGGGATTTGTGAAAAATTCTATTTTCATGCCACCCATTACAAGAACTATTGCGGCAAGAATTTGAAAGCCAAATTTTAATTTTGGGCTAAGGTCATATTTGTCGTCATAAAGACCTGAAAAGGCAATTATAAGCGAGCTAATAATGGCGAAAACTAGACTTTTATTAGTTTTTAAAAAAACTAGCATCAAAACAGTCACACTTATTACCATTGCAATGCCACCGCCTACAGGGATTGGTTTTTTGTGAACTCTTCTCCCATCCTTGGGCACATCTAAGAATCCCCAATTTTTTGCAAGTTTTATTACAAAGGGCATTTGTATAAAAGTCAGAATAAAAGCTGCAAAAAAAGGAACTAAATAATTATACATATTAACCTCTTACTTCGTTCCAAATAATCTGTCTCCTGCATCTCCAAGTCCAGGTACAATATATTTATCTTCGTTTAATCTTTCATCAAGGGCAGCAATATAAATTTCAACATCTGGGTGAGCTTCTTCAACTGCTTTTAAACCTTCTGGTGCTGCTAAAAGATTTATTGATTTAATATTTTTTGCACCATTTCTCTTTAATTCGTCAATGGCTTCTATAAGCGAGCCACCTGTTGCAAGCATTGGATCTACTATAATCATTTGTCTTGATGCAACATCTTTTGGTAATTTTGAATAATAAGTAACTGGCTTTAAAGTTTTTGGATCTCTGTACATTCCTATATGACCAACTCTTGCTGCTGGAATTATTGTAAGAAGACCTTCCACCATGCCAAGTCCTGCTCTTAAAATTGGTACAATTCCAATTTTTTTGCCAGAGATTCTCTTTCCAACAGTCTTTGCAATAGGAGTTTCGATTTCAATATCTTCTGTTTCTAAATCTCTTGTAACTTCATAGCCCATTAGTGTTGAAATTTCATTTACAAGTTGTCTAAATTCCATGGAACTAGTTTCTTTTTTTCTAAGAATTGTCATCTTATGATCAATTAGTGGATGCTTTATTATTGTGTATCCCATTTTATTCCTCCTCTATTTTATTTACTCTATTAATATGTCTTCCGCCTTCAAATTTTTCATCTAAAAAGGCATCTACTATTTCAAGAGCCATGTCGTGACCAATTAATCTTGCACCCATGGCAAGTACATTGGCATCATTGTGGCGTCTTGCAAGCCTTGCGGAATAAGGTTCAGAGCAAAGTGCAGCTCTTATTCCCTTTACTTTATTTGCAGAAATTGATATTCCAATTCCAGATCCACAAATAACTATGCCAAAGTCCATTTTTTTATCTATAACTTCGTGACCAACTGCATGTCCATAATCTGGATAGTCTACACGACCATCATCAAAGGGTCCCATATCTTTAACTTCAATGTTTTTTTCTTCTAAGTATTTTATTATATCTTTTTTTAAATAAAATCCTGCATGGTCAGAGCCAATTGCTATTTTCATTTTTCCTCCTAAATTCTCATTACAACTTTTCCGCTACAAGCTTTAAGAAGTCTATTCATAATGCTTAGACCCATTCCTCTTAGTTCAAAACCTTCTGCAAAAATAATGTCTACATTTTCTTCATCACATCTTCTAAGGGCGTCAAAAAGATTTGTTGCAACTTCTTCAAGATGATCTCTACTTCCAAGGTTTATTAAAAGCTTTATATCTAAATTTTTGTATTCTTCAAAAGTTTCATCAGTTGCAAGGACTGCAATTTTTTTGTCCGTATTTTCCTTGATGTTTTTTTTGATTTCATTTACAACTTTATCTAGTCTTCCACCAAAACAAATTGCCTCTGCTCTTGGAGCATAGTGTCTATATTTTTGTCCTGGTGACTTTGGAATTTCTCCACTTTTTGCATCAATTGTTGCACTGTCAATTGTTATATTTTCATCAATTTCTTTTAAATCTTCTAAGGTAATTTTTCCTGGTCTTAAAATCATTGGTGGATCCACTGTTACATCTAAAACTGTTGACTCAATGCCAACTACAGAATGTCCACCGTCAACAATTATGTCTACTCTGCCATTTAAATCTTCTATTACATGTTCAACTTTAGTAGGAGATGGTCTGCCAGATAAGTTTGCAGAAGGAGCTGCCACTGGAAAATCTACTGCTTTTAAAATAGCATGAGCAATTTCATTACTTGGCTCTCTTATAGCAACAGTATCAAGTCCACCAGTAGCTTCATCTGGCACTATTTCAGATCTCTTAAAAATAATTGTAAGAGGTCCTGGCCAAAATTTTTCCATACATTTTTTTGCCACATCAGGAATTTCTGCAACTAAAGCATCAAGCTGAGAATTTTCTGCAATGTGAAGTATTAGTGGATTGTCGCTAGGTCTACCCTTTGCTTCATATATTTTTTTACAAGCTCTCTTGTTTAGTCCATTGCCACCAAGTCCATAAACTGTTTCTGTGGGAAGGACAACAAGGCCACCGCTTTTTAAAGTGTCGCTAATTTTTTTAAGATAAACTTTATCCTTTGCATTTCCTTTAAATTTTATTATATCAGTTTTCAAAAAAACACCTCTATCCTTAACATTATACCAAGAACAGAAGTGTTTTTTAATACTTAATCCTTATTTAATTTATTGTGAGGGATAATTTTTCCACTTTTTATACTTTCTTCCAACTCTTTTCTTATTTTTTCATAAACTTCGTCATTTTTTAAAATTTCTATGCCAACTTCAACTATAGCTGCAATAGTTTTTTTCATTTGATTAAAAGCATAGTCTGTCAATGTTGCATCCCTTAACTCTACTGTGTGTCCACTTACGCCTTCATCTGCAATTTTAAAATATCCATGAAGAGTTGGAATTTCGTGAGAAAAATTTCCGGCATCAGTTGATCCCTTATTTAATTCTTCATCTTTTATCTCTTCATCAAAATATTTCTCCATTTTTTCTCTTAAAACTTCGTTAAAGTGAAGATTTCTGACGGTGTTGTCATTTCCCTTTTCATATTCAGAAATTTTTACTTGGCAGCCTGTGGCAAGAGCTGCTCCCTTGGCACAATTTTCTAATTTCTCTAAAATTTCTAAGAGATCTTTTTTCTCTGGACTTCTTGCGTAAAATCTTGAATCAGTATAATCAGGAATAATATTTGCAGCCTTGCCACCATCTTTTATTATGCCATGGATTCTAGCTCCATCCTTAGTTTCTTGTCTAAGGGCATTTATGGCAGAAAATAAAACTATTTGTGCATCTAGGGCATTTATTCCCTTTTCAGGTGCATCTGCTGCATGAGAAGTTTTGCCAAAAAATTCAAATCTTCTTGTAGCAAGAGCTAGAGAATTTGGCGTAAGAGAATTATAAGATGCTGGGTGCATTTCAATGGCTACATCAACATCAGCTAATTCATTAGAATTTGCAATTTCAATTTTTGTGCCGCCAACTTCTTCTGCTGCAGTTCCAAAAACAATTACCCTGCCACCAATTTCATCTATTAAATTTGAAAGAACAATGCCTGCACCAGTTGCTGTTGCTCCTAAAATATTGTGACCGCATCCATGACCAATGCCTGGCAATGCGTCATATTCTGACAAATATGAAATAGTCCTTCCCTCTTTTTTTGAATCATAAATTGCCTTAAAGGATGTAGGACAATCCATATAAGGACATTCTATTTCAAAGCCATGTTTTTTTAAGAGGTCCATGTGAGCCTTGGAAGACTTATATTCTTCAAAGCCAAGCTCTGGATTTTCGTATATAAATTTTCTAAGTTCATCAAGTTCGCCAGAAATTTCTTCAACTTTTTTTAATATATCCATAATTCACCTACTCATTTATTCTATAATACTCGTACTTTTTATAATCTTCGTAAGTTTTTTTCACATCGCCCTCAACTTTATTTCTTGGGTAAGTGTTAGTGCCATCAAAAATAAAGTTTCTTGAAATAATTGGAAGTTTTTTTCTAAGTTCTGAATTATATATAAAGAAATTATCCACCTTATTATAATTTAACATATCAAGGACCATTGAAGATAGATAGTTTGCAGAAACTGCATTACCATCCCCAATTTCAACATTTTCTCTATTTAAAAATGCCCTTCCACTTTCATTTGCTACAATTACATAAGGCGTTGAGTAAAATTCTATTTCCTTTTCCAAATTGTCGTGAGATAATTTTATGCCAATTTCATCAAAGGCACTAGGTTCATTTCCAAGGCCTGGAAGATGGTCGCCATAAAAGACCATAATTGTCGGCTCATCTAGTGACATAATCATGTCGTAAACTTCCCCAAGCATTATGTCCGTGTCCTTTATTCCCAAGAAATAGGATCCAAAATTATTTGCAGCTTCCTCTGAAAGAGTAACATTGCACTGATAGGGAAGATTTTTCCCATACTTGTCGTAAAAATATGGACCATGATTTTGAATATCTAAGCCATAGGAAAAAATTGGCTCATCAGAATTTTTTACAGCTTCTAAAAATCTATTTCTAAAAATTTCTGAAAACTGTCTTTCAGAAACGTAACCGCCCTTCATTTCAGGATTGTCTATATTTTCTAGGAAGAAATTATCTTGAAAACCAAGTTTTGGATATATGTCTTGTCTTCCATAAAACCAAGCAAAACCTGGGTGAAAGGCCATGGTCTTGTAGCCAATTGTGTTAAAAAGTCTAGGTAGAGAAGATACATCTCTTTTAATTGCATTAAAGGCAAAACTTTCATCAGGAGCACAATCAACTGTTAAGGCTCCAGTTAGTACGTCAAATTCTGTATCTCCAGTTCCACCACCAAAAGATGGTGTTACAATTCTTCCCTGCATTACAGAATTTCTCTTTAACTTTTTAAAATTGTGATTTGGATCATTTTCCTTAGAAAAAGAAAATTGTGGGTTTTCTGAAAGATCAGTAAAGGCTTCTCCCATTATCCAAATAATATTTGGTCTAGGATTATATTTTATTACAGATATATCTTCGCCATGATCAACTCTATCTCTTTTTTCCATTTCCTTTTTATCATATCCTTCAGGTGGTCTTACAAAAGATTTTTTTAAATTAAATAAAAAAGTGTAATTAAAACCCTTGGAATTAAAGTGGTCTATTAAATTAAATACATTTCCCTCAAGTGGTAGATTGTAATAGACTCTATCTCTTGAGTAGACAAAATTAAATAAAAGACCTGATGATAATACTACAGATAAAATTCCTATTAACCTATGACTTATTTTTAATTTTTCACTTTTAAAAAATCTTGAAATCAAAATTAAAATAATTAGACTTCCTGCAAAAATTATTATAGAAGTAAAATCTGGTCTATAAGAATTTTGTGACATTTTAAGTGCCTCAAAGGATAGAGAAAAGTCTGATATCCTAAGTGGTGCATTTCTATAGACTACCTTAGTCCTATGAACTGTAAATAATATTAAATATAAAATAGAATTAAATATAAGTGCAAATCTTCTTCTGCCAAAAATCCCCTGAAATAAAATTCCTGTAAGAAAAATTGGAATAAAATTTAAAAGTAAGACTAGGGGACTTCTAATTATTTTCTCCATAAAAGAAACATCACTTGGTGCCAAAAAAAACATTACAAAAGTTAAAATAAGGGCAAATAAAATTTGACTGACAAAATCTATAGAATTAAAGCCTCTAGACTCACTATTATTTTTTTTATTAAACAAAATATCACCTTCTAGTAGACAATTATATAATATTTTGTAAAATTTTGGAAAATTTTTTGTAAAAAGGCTCCAATTTCTTTAATTTTAAGCAAAAATAAAAAGCCCCTGAGGACTTTTTATAAATTTTATTTTATTGGCAAAGTATTTTTTATTGTTTCAACAGACTTCTTCCACTTTTCTCTTTCTTCTTCATCTAAAACTAATTCAAAATCAGAAAGAATACCATCTCGACCAACAAGAGCTGGATGACCAATGTAGCATCCGTCCTTTTCTGAATAAGATGAAACAGGTAAAATTGTCTTTGAATCTTGGAAAATTGCTTCAATTACTAGGGCAGTTGAGTTTGCAATGCCATAAGAAGTATAACCCTTGGCCTTTATAGTTTCAAAGGCTCTAACCTTTGTCTCTTCTTCGATTTTTTTACATTCTTCCCTGTCTAAAATTTCATAAATTGGCTTTGTTGCAATAGAAACTTGTGACCAAGCGACAAATTGGCTGTTGCCATGTTCTGCAATTACATAGCCGTCAACAGAATTTGGATCAATGTTTAACTTTCTTGCCAGAGAATTTTTCATCCTAGCTGAATCTAAAATTGTTCCCGTTCCAATAACTCTTTCTTTAGGAAGACCAGTTAGCTTTTGCAAATAATCTGCTATAACATCGCAAGGATTTGTAATGCTTACGATAATACCCTTGAAGTTTGACTCTTTAATTTTTTTGCCCCACTCTTCAGCACAAGTTTTTGTGTACTTAAATTCTAACAACCTGTCATTATTTTTTTGTAAAATCCTAATGTCTCCTGGAGCAAAAACTATTATGTCTGATTCATCTAAATTTTCTAAACTTCCTGTAAGAATATTTATATGGCCACTTCTATTTACAAGACCATCAGATAAATCGCTTACTTCTGCTTCAGCAAGACCTTCTTTTTTATCAAATAAAAAAAGCGTGTCACAAAGAGATCTTTCAACTATTGTGTGGGCAAGAGTTGCACCAACATTTCCTAAACCTATAATAGATATTTTTCTCATTTTATCCTCCATATTTTGATACAAATTATAATATCACTTTTTTATAGCATTATAAATTTTTTATTTTTTTCTAAAAATTATGTAGATTATTTTTTAAAACCACGATAATTTATTTTAAAAAGTAAAAAAGACTGCCTAGGCAGTCTTAGTCTCTTTTCAGAGTGAAGATTGGTATAATTTTATTATTAATCTTAGGAGTTATGGGGTATCCCAAAATCAAATTTGTTAAATGACATTTGTTATCATTAACTGTCTATATTATATGATAGTTTTTTTTATTTGTAAAGCCTTTTTGATAAATTTTATCAATTTTATATTATGAGAATTTATTTAAAAAATTTCCCCTATGTTTTTTATATTAAAAATTATTTTTTAAGACAAATTTAAAAACATTAATCCTGTGATATAATTAAAGAACCATATAGAGAAGGCGAGAGACAAGCTCATTGACCCTTCAGCAACCTGCCAATTGGAAAGGTGCTAATGCTTGTATGATGGATACATATTTGCATCCATCACTGATGGGTGCTTTTTTCTTGTCTAATTTAAGGAGGAAAATATGTTATTTGAAGTTTATTACAAAAATTACGCAAAAAATTGCAAGGGAAAATATTGGGAAGAAGAAAAGTCTCTTCCTTATATAGTCTTAGAAAAAGATGTAAAAAAAAGAAATTCCTTTTATGGATATTTAGCATCAAGGGGTTTTAAATGTGTAAGTTGGAATTATTCCTATCCTGCCATATTAGTAAATCCAAAATTAATGCGTTTTGGAATGATAAATAAGGCTGCAAAATATCCATCAATTGACGAAAAAGACTACACAATTGATGAATTTAAAGAAGAAATTTTATCAAAAATTAATTTTTAAAAAGATTTATAATAAAAATTTGCAAAAAAAAATACACCCAAGGAGGTGGGTGCAAGGGGATTTTAGTAATTGTGATTTTAAGGAAAAAATTAGTAAACTAAAAGGGATTATTTTTAAAACTTCTCACAATTATCTTGAAGATAGTATATAATAAAATTATCACAAAATAAATTAATAATTATTTGTATGATTCACAAAATATTTTTGATTGGAGGCACTATGAATTTCGAAAGTATTTATTATTTTACAGAGCTTGCCAAGACACTTAACATGAATGAAACTGGTGAAAAACTTTATATATCTCAACAAACTTTATCAAATCACATAAAAAGGTTGGAAGACTACTATGGCACAAAATTATTTTTCAGAAAGCCAAAATTAATGCTAACTCCCATTGGAGAAGAATATTTAAAATATGCAGAAAAACTTTTGACAGATGAATCTGACATGATAAATAAAATAAGGGACATGGAAAGTGAAAACAGTGGAAAATTAATTATAGGTGCATCTTCTCCCAGGGCAGATATTTTTATTCCATCAATAATAGAAAAATTTACTGAGGAATTTCCAAAAGTTGGACTTGTTCTTTATGAAAAACAATCTCACGACCTAGAAGATATGTGTGCAGAAAATAAACTTGACATAGCCATTAGTATTGACGAAAATTATAAAAATGAAAACTTAAAATCTCGCTTGCTCTTAGATGAAAAACTATATCTCTGCGTAAGTGACAGACTTTTGGAAAAATATGTAGATGATCTTGAAGCCTTAAAGAAAAAATCCTTTAAAAAAATTGACTTAAAAGATTTTGAAAAAGTCCCCTTCCTACTTTACACACAAGACAATAGAATAAGAAGTCTAATAAATCAAAGTTTTAAAAGTGCAAATGTAAGACCTATTGACTACATCGAGACAGCTTATTCTAGAATTGCCCTTGCCATTTGCAATAAGGCTCTTGCTGCAGTCTTCATTTCCCAAATGAACATAAAAAGATGGAGGCATGAATTTGGCGATGACATAAATATATTTCCTCTCTATTCAAAAGGTAAGCCTGTTAGTCTTGGCATATACGCCATAAAAAATAAAAATCGTTACATTACAAAATACGCCAAAAGATTTGTAGAACTTTTGGAAGAATACTTTGACTCCATAAATTCAGAAAAACTAGAAAAAATTGCAAAAAAATAAAGTGGCACCAAAGGGTGTCACTTTTTCAATTTAAAATTAAAATCCATTTTCAAATTCTTGTCTAAATCTGTTAAATAAATCTTCTTGTTCTTCTTGTCTTTTTTGATATTCTCTTGCTCTAGCTTCTTCTTGTGCCTTAATATCTTTTTGGGCTTCCTTGTCATTTTCTATAGAGTAATTAGAAAACTTAACTTCAGTTTTTGCTTCCTTACCCTTTCTTACATAAGTTACTTCAGCGCTGTCTCCTTCTTGATATTTATATAAAATTGATTTAAGGGCATTGTTATCTGTAACTTCGTCCTTTCCAATTTTTGTAATTATATCTCCAGCAAGGAGTCCTGCACCTGCTGCAGGTGATCCATCATAAACTTTGTAGACAAAAATTCCCTTATCAACATCAGTCTTGCCGTTAAATACTTGTGCTGCCACATTTAGATTCATTGTTAGCATTCCCATAGAAATTTCCTTGTAGCTTCCAGTTTCAATTACTTGTTTTACAATTGGCTTTATAAAATTAATTGGAATTGAAAAGCCAAGTCCCTCTGCTGATTGAACTTTTACAGTGTTAATTCCTATTACTTCTCCTTCTGCATTAAGAAGTGGTCCACCAGAATTTCCGCCATTAATTGATGCATCAGTTTGGATAAGTCCAGTCATATATCCGCCGCCACTTACTGCACCAACATATCTATCTAGTCCAGATATAATTCCTTGAGTAACTGTTTGTGAAAATTGTAGGGAAATTGGATTACCAATTGCAATTGCAGCATCTCCTATGGAAAGTGCATCAGAATCTCCTAGACTTGCCACATTTAATTTATCCTTAGTGTTAATTTTTACAATGGCAAGATCTACATTTTCATCTGCCCAAATAGTTTTACCTTGTAAGTCCTTTTCATTGTTAAGTCTAACAGTTACATCTTCCACAACTTTATTATTTAACTTTACAACGTGGGCATTTGTTAAAATATATCCCTTTGGGTCTACAATTACACCAGATCCAACACCTTGAACTTCAACTTGACCGAAGAAGGATTGTTGCACTCCCTTAGTTGTAATTCCTACAACAGATGACATTGATTTTTTTGCAACAGCTGAAGCTACTGTCATATTGTCCTTAGCAGAAATAGTTATGTTTGAATCACTATTTGATGTTTTTGTTTCTCCCATGGGAAGTAATTTATAAGTTGTTATAGCTGAACCAATTATTCCACCAATTAGCGAGAATACAAGGGCTATTATTATAATAATTTTTCCCATACCAGAATTTTTATTTCCATATTTATTATTTTTATCCATAATCTTCCTCCTATCTTTCTTATATATTTATGATAATGTGATTTTGTGAAAAATTGATGATTTTATTATCAAAAATTTTTGAAATAGTTGAAAATAATTTTTGACAAAAAATTTTTCTAATGAAATATTTGACATGAGTTTTTTTAACATAAAAAAAGAAGCTCAAAAGAGCCTCTTAATATTATTCTCCAAAGGCAGGTATTACTGCGCCCTTGAATTTTTCTTCTATTAATTTTTTAGCTGCATCTGAATTTAAAACTTCAATGAATTTTTTGAATTTTTCTTTTCCAGCATCTTCTTTTCTAATTGCAATTAAGTTTGCATAAGGTGAATCCTTTGATTCTAAGAAAATTGAATCCTTAGTTGGGTCAAGACCTTGTCCAATGGCAAAGTTTGAATTAATAACAGCAGCACCAGAATCTTTATAAACTTGTGCAACTGAAGGTGCATCCATTGCTGTGAATTTTAAATTTTTTGGATTTTCTGCAATATCTTTTTCTGTTGAGTTAAGATTTGTCTTGTCCTTTAATTTAATAAGACCAGCATCTTCAAGAAGTATTAAGGCTCTTGCTCCATTACTTGGGTCATTAGGAATAATAATTTCTGCTCCATCTTCAATTTCATCAACTGATTTGTATTTTTCAGAATATAAAGCCATTGGTTCAATATGAACATATCCTAGTACATCAAGATCTTTAATTCCTCTTTCTTCTACAAAGCTGTCAAGATATGGTTTGTGTTGGAAATAATTTGCATCAAGATCTTTTGCTTCTAATTGTAGGTTTGGTTGAATATAATCGTCAAAATTTACAACTTCAACATCAAGTCCTGCCTTGTCAAATTCATCTTTAAGACCTTCTATTATTTCTCCATGGGGTGTAGGTGATACACCAATTACAATTTTGTTGTCTGCGTCCTTTGCTTCTGCTGTCTTATCCCCCCCAGCATTTGCCTTTCCATTCTTTGCTCCACCACAAGCTGTAAGTGTTAGAGCTAGCACTAATGAAAGTGCTAAAATAATTTTCTTCTTCATAACTATTTTTCCTCCTAAATTTTTTTATTTATATTAATTCTAATAAACTTAGAAATAACATCTACCTTCTATTATTTTCTATCAATTTTATCTGCAATTTTATTTCCAATTAATTGTACTATTTGTACAAGAATTATAATTACTATAACTGCTGACCAAAGTATAAGTGGTTCATTTCTTTGATAGCCGTATCTGTTGGCGACATCTCCTAGTCCGCCACCACCCATGACACCAGCCATTGCAGAATAACCAATTACATTAATAATTGTCATAGTTATTCCAGTAACAACCATTGGCATTGCCTCAGGTATTAAAACTTTAAAAATAATTTCTCTTTTTGTTGAGCCCATTGATTTTGCAGCTTCAATTATTCCTTGATCAACTTGAATAAAATATCCTTCCATTAGTCTTGCAACAAAGGGTGCAGCTGATAGGGAAAGTGGAATTATCATTGCTGCAGTTCCGTAGGATTTTCCAACTATTAATCTTGAAAGTGGAAAAACAACTATCATTAGGATTACAAAGGGAAAAGATCTCAAAACATTTATAATTCCATCTAAAATTGAATAAAGTTTTGTAGATTCTGTAAGACCACCAGGTCTTGTTGTTGTTAAAATTATTCCCAAGGGAATTCCAATTAAAAGTGCAATAATTGTCGATGCAAGAACCATTACAAGAGTTTGTGGAATTGCCGGCAAAACTATATCTATTATTCTATCCATTTTTAAAGCACCTCCACATTAACATTATTATCTTTTAAAAATTCTATTGCCTTAGCTCTCTCTTCTTCTTTTCCAAGAATTTGAACTGTAAGATATCCAACACTTGAAATATTTAATTTATTAATATTTCCTGACAAAATAGAAAAATCTATATCAAATTTCTTTACACATTGTGAAAGAATTGGTTTGTCATAATTTTCATCTGCATAAGATAATCTAAGGACATCACCCTTGTAGTCATTTCCATTTACATATCCCTCTTCCACTTCATCTTCCAAGTTTTTAATAAAAGATCTTGTAACAGAAGTTTTTGGATTTGTAAAAAGTTCCTTGGTGTCATTTTCTTCTATAATCTTTCCAGCTTGCATTACAGCAATTCTGTCGCAAATTTCCTTTGCAACTTCCATTTGGTGAGTGATCATTATTATTGTCATGTTAAATTCTTTCACAATTTTCTTTAAAAGATTTAAAACAGATTCTGTATTTGCCGGGTCAAGTGCTGATGTACCTTCATCAGAAAGTAAAACTGAAGGATTTGTCGCAATTGCTCTTGCAATGGCCACCCTTTGTTTTTGACCACCAGATAACTCTGATGGGTATGAATTTTTCTTGTCCTTTAAGTCTATAAAATTTAAAAGTTCATCAACTCTCTTTTCAATATCAGCCTTACTTACTCCAGAAATAAGAAGAGGGTAGGCAATATTTTCTGCCACAGTCTTTTGCATAAAGAGATTAAAATATTGAAAGATCATTCCAATATCTTTTCTCGCTGCTCTTAATTCTTTTTCATTTAAATTTATAATGGATTTTCCATCAACTATAATTTCTCCACTTGTTGGTTCTTCTAGTCTATTTATGCATCTTACAAGAGTGGACTTACCTGCACCAGATAAACCGATTACTCCGTAAATCTCTCCCCTATTTACTTTGAAAGAAAGGTCATCTATAGCCCTAAAAGTTCCATCCTCAGTTTTAAATTCTTTAACTAAGTTTTTTACTTCAATCATTTTTCCTCCACAAAAATATAAAAAAAGAGCTTCCATCCATAAGGACGAAAGCTCGTGTTACCACCTTAATTTATCACTTTCTCACGAAAGCAACCTCTTCAAGTACTATCATACTC
>QWCE01003908.1_pt1 | contig 15628 bp, 10 predicted proteins | sample 1972531 | NCBI WGS metagenome assembly QWCE01 (sample SAMN09866716, study PRJNA288562) | Human gut metagenome isolate term4_stool, whole genome shotgun sequencing... | reverse complement strand
TATAGCCAAAAACTATATCAAACTAAAAGAAATACATATTTTACAAAATCCTAATACACTGTTATACTAGACTCAATCAGTTGAAACAATACAATATAAATAACAAAATAATAGAAAGAGTACGAGGTGAAAAGTATGAGAAAAGGAACATTGAAAAAAGCATTAGCATTAGCACTGACAGGAGCAGTTTTAGTCGGAGCATTCGCAGGATGCGGAGCAAAGAAAGATAGCGGTGATAAAAAAGAAACAAAGAAGATCGTTATTGGAGCAAGTCCATCTCCACATGCTGATATCTTAAAAGTAGCGAAGAAAGAATTAAAGAAAGAAGGATACGAATTAGAAATTAAAGAATACTCTGATTACGTACAGCCAAATACAGCACTCGAATCTGGAGATTTAGATGCAAACTATTTCCAGCACAAACCATATTTAGATGACTTCAACAAACAAAAGAAGACACATTTAGTATCCGCTGGAACAATCCATTATGAACCATTTGGAATTTTCCCAGGAAAGACAAAGACATTAAAAGCATTAAAGAACGGTGCAACAGTTGCAGTTCCTAACGATACAACAAATGAAGCAAGAGCGTTATTATTGTTACAGGATCAGGGACTTATCAAATTAAAAGACGGAGCAGGATTAACAGCAACAAAGAAAGATATCGTAGAGAATAAAAAAGATTTAGCAATCAAAGAAATCGAAGCGGCTCAGATTCCAAGATCATTAAAAGATGTTGATATCGCAGTTGTGAATGGAAACTATGCTTTAGAAGCAGGATTAAAAGTCAACAAAGATGCATTAGCAACAGAAGATGCTGATTCTATCGGAGCTAAAACATATGGAAATGTTGTAGCAGTGAAAAAGGGAAATGAAAAAACAGATGCAACAAAAGCACTGATCAAAGCTCTAAAGAGTGATACAGTGAAAAAATATATCAATGACAAATATGATGGAGCTGTTGTACCTCTGTTCTAAGAGCAGAAGATTGCTATAAACCATAAATAATTTATGGAAGTAACAAGAAATTATTGAAAAAATCAACTGAAATTGTTATGATTAAGCTATTGTCTGTCAGGAAAACTGATAGGCGATAGCTTATCTGATTTTACAGGATAAGAAGAAAGTCCGATGAAGTGATCAAAGGACAATGAAAAATAAGAAAGGATAAAGTCATGATTGAATTAAAAAATATAGATGTTACCTTCCAAAATGGCAGTCATGAATTCAAAGCAGTTGATAATGTAAGCTTAAAGATCAACAAAGGAGAGATTTTTGGAATCGTAGGACCAAGTGGTGCTGGAAAGAGTACTCTGGTACGTGTGATCAATTTGTTACAGAGACCAACGAATGGAGAAGTGATCATTGAAGGATCAGATATTACGAAGTTTAACCGAAAGCAATTAAGAAAAACAAGATTGAATATTGGAATGATCTTCCAGCATTTTAATCTGATCAGTGGATCAACGATCGCTGAAAATGTTGCATTTTCATTGTATGCCAATAACTATCCAAAGGATAAGATCAAAGACAGAGTGAAAGAACTCTTAGAGATCGTACATCTTCCAGAAAAAGCAGATGCATATCCAGCAAACTTAAGTGGAGGACAGAAACAAAGAGTTGCGATTGCAAGAGCATTGGCGAACAATCCAGATATCTTGTTATGCGATGAAGCAACCTCCGCATTGGATATTGAGAATACAGAAGAAATCGTGGAATTATTACGAGAGATCAATGAAAAAACACATATCACGATCGTATTTATCACACATGAGATGGATGTAGCAAAGAAATTATTTGATCGTATTGCATTTATGGAAGATGGAAAGCTGAAAGAAGTTACAGATATCTATTCTGCCTTTGCAAATCCTAAGTCAGATATTGCAAAGAGTCTGGTACAACGCGTATTAAATGTAGAGGTTCCAGAGGGATTAAAAGCAAAAACAAATGAAGAGATCCTTCGTTTAAGTTATACAGGAGATGATTCTTATGATCCTGTGATCAGTGTTGCTTCTAAGAACTATGATATTACAATGGATATCATCAATGGGAAAGTCGATTACATCAGGAATAAACCATTTGGTATGTTGATCGTGATCCTTAGAGGAGAAGATGCAGAACGTAAGAAAGCATTAGAATACATTAGTAAGAATGTATATAAATTAGAGAGGTTAGGAGGAAGATAATATGAATGAAACATTAGAGATCATCCAGTCAGAATTTGCCCAGGCATCTTTTGAGACCTTTGAGATGGTATTGATCTCCATGATCGCAGCAGCAATCCTTGGAACGATCTTAGGACTAGTATTACATCTGGCATCGAATCCGATTTTTTATAAAAACAGGGTAGTTAATGGCATTACAGGAACGATCATCAATGTGATCAGGTCTTTGCCATTTATCATTTTGATCATTGTATTACAGCCGTTGGCAAGACTGGTTGTAGGAACAAGTATCGGACCAATCGCAGCATCTGTATCTTTGGCAATCGCAGCAATCGCATTCTATGCAAGACTTGTGGAAGGTGCATTTAGTGAGGTTGATAAGGGTGTGATTGAAGCAGCGGTTGCAACAGGAGCAAGTATGCCTCTTATTATTCGTAAGGTTTTATTTGTAGAAGCAACACCAGCACTGGTTCGTGCTTTAACTGTAACTTTTGTTAGTGTGATCGGATATTCAGCAATGGCTGGAGCTGTTGGAGGCGGTGGAATTGGTAATCTTGCGATCATGTATGGATATAACCGTTATCAGACAGGAGTATTATTAGTAACAGTTGTTGCACTTGTCATCATCGTTCAGGTTGGACAATGGATCGGAGATAAGATCGCACTGAAGCTTACAAGAAAGTAAGATCAGCCAAAATATAGAACAAAAATAAGAATTTTTCATATCAAAATAAATATTTTCTTTTCTTCTGGACAGAATATAAGTATCAAGATGTTAAAGAGAAAAGGAGATACAAGATGAAAAAGACGTTAAAACTTACGAGTCTTTTGTTTACACTGATCCTTGCAGTATCCGTTGTATTTACTGGATGTGGCAACGGCAGAAAGGATTCTACGACAAAAGGAACAACAGAAAATAATAATGCATCAGGTACAACGGAAGATAATCTGGTAGACGATGCTGAGGATGCCGTTGATGATGTGGCAGATGGAGTTGGAGATGCGGTAGATGATATCGCAAATGGTTTTGATAACTATGACGATGCACATGATTATTTATTAAACCGTCTGCAAAATGACGATAAAGATGGTAAGTATGAAGTTCGAAATGAGACAAAAGACGAACAGGAATACAGGGATGGAGCCAGTGGATATCATTTTGAAATCTATGATACATCCGATGATTCTGGGAAGAAATACGGAGATTTCTATGTAGATAAAGATACAGGAAAGATCTACAAACGAAATACAAAAACAGAGAAATTAGAAGAATATAAGAAATAAAAAGAAGGCACAGGGGTGTTAATCCTGTGCCTTCTTTAATGCATTTTTGATCGCTTGTTTTAATAATGTATACGTATACTGGCTTTGCCCGTCAAATTTGATATCATCAATATTTTGAACTTTGGGAAGTTGTTTATTGATCTCATTTAGAGAAGGTTCGATCAGAGGATACATTGTTTTGATCGATTTATTTAAATGTTTTAAAGAAATCGATCTTGCTTTGCCGTCCTTTACCGTGACCGAAAGTTTTAATTCGTTTTCTCCAAGTTTTAATGGAGAAGAATAGACACCTTGTGTGTAACCGGAAGTTTCTTTTGCTTTCTTTGATTTATGGGAAGGAACAAACATAAAGATCAAAAGTAAGATCAAAAGTATTCCAAGTAAGATAAAGATTCCGGTGTAAATAAGTTCCCGTGCTTTTAATACGACAATTTTCGTTTTTGATGACATAGTTATCCTCCTAAAAGATTCTATCTATAGTTTATGAATGGAATGAGATATTTAGAACATCTTTACGGAAAATAAAGGATAAGATATAATGATAGAAAATGGAGGAAATGATATGGCATTACAGTTTATACTAGGGTCTGCGAGATCCGGAAAAACAGATTTTATTTATGATCAGATGATCAAAGACTCCATGGAACACGAAGATGAGGAGTTCTTTTTTATTGTGCCGGACCAGTCAACGCTAAATGCACAAAAACAACTGGTCACAAGACATCCACGTCATGGAACGTTTAACATTGATGTGGTGGGATTTTTCAGATTAACTTATCGTGTATTCGAAGAATTATCATATATTCCGAAAGACCTTTTGGAAGATGAAGGAAAATCTATGGTGATCCGAAAGATCATGGAGCAGCATAAAGAAGAATTAAAAGTATTTGCGTCCAGCATGAAAAAACAGGGATTTATTGATGAATTAAAATCTTTTTTTGCAGAGGTCTATCAGTATGACGTGTCCATGGAAGATTTAAAGAAGATTACAGATGGGATGAAAGAAGAAGGATTACGCTCAAAGATGGAAGATATTCTTCTTGTGATGGAGAATTTTGAAGATTATATCAAGGAACGGTACTTGATCTCTGAACAATTATTAGATGTTCTGGCACAGAAAGTGGAACGATCAGAGAAATTAAAGAATGCAACATTCTACCTGGATGGATTTACAGGATTTACGCCGATCCAGAGAAAAGTACTGGAAAAGCTATTAAAGATTGGGAAAAATGTATATGTTGGACTGACTTTAGATGGGCGTTACGTGAGAAGTCAGTACCGTGAATATGAATTATTTGCCATGTCAAAGAAAGAAAAATATGAACTGATCAAACTTGCGCAGGATGCAGGAACCCCGGTGATGCCAGATATCATCTGTTGGCCGGATGAGAGAGATTCTAAGGAATTACGCCATCTGGAGCAGAATATCGAGCGTTATCCGTATGAGATATACAAGGATGAACCAGAAGATATTAAAATCCGTTGTTTTATGAATCCAAGGCAGGAAAGTAGAACAGTGGCAAATGAGATTGAACGATTTGTGAGGGAAGAAGGATATCGATATAAAGATATTGTTGTATTAACAGCGGATCTTGACAGCTATCAAAATGAATTGGAAAAAAGTTTTGATGATCTGCATATTCCATATTTCGTAGATGTGAATCGAAAACTGTTAAATAATCCATGTATAGAAACACTCCTTTCTGTTCTGAAGATGATCCAGAAAGATTTTTCATATGATATGGTATTTCGTTATTTAAAATCAGGTTTCTCGAATTTTACAATGGAAGAAGCAGATTTTCTGGAAAATTATGTGCTGGCTTGTGGAATTCGTGGATTTGCCAGATGGAACCGCCCATTTGCATCGAAGTTATTTTCCGATGAAGATGTTGGAAGAGCGGAAGCCTTAAGGATTCGTTTTATTGAGGAAGTTGGAACATTAAAAACTGGATTAAAGCGAAGAGGCAGTACGGTCAAGAGAAAGCTTATCTATCTATATGAATTTCTGGAAACATTGGATGTTGAAGGAAAGATGGTAAAGAAACAGGAGATGTTTGAGGCGTCAGGAGATCTCATTGCGGCAGCAACCTATGCAAAGGTTTATGAACAGGTCATTGACCTGTTAGAACAGATGGCAGAGATTTTGGGAGAAGAAAAGCTTTCTTATGATGACTTTTTAAGTGTTTTGGAAAGTGGACTGGAAGAGATGCAGATTGGTGTGATCCCGCCAAGTCTTGATCAGGTCATGATCGGTGATATGAAACGAACGAGAACCGAAGAAGTAAAAATCTTATTTTTCCTAGGTATCAATGAAGGTGTGATTCCTGCAGCCAATGGCGGTGGAGGGGTTGTCAATGACCATCAAAGAGAAGTGCTTGAAACCTATGGAATAAATCTGGCGCCTGGCATCAAACAGTCTGCCTATATGGAACAGTTTTATTTGTATCTTACGGTGTCAAAACCAACCGATCGTTTGTATTTATCCTATCGCATGATGGATGCAGCAGGAAATAATAACCGTCCGTCCTATTTTATTGAAAGGATTCAACGCATTTTTCCAAAATTAAAGGTTACGATGCAGGAAGAAGAGGTGCAGACGGGCTATACAAGGGAAGAAGCGCTAGATCAGATGATTCTTTGTCTGCAGGAGATGGAATTTGATGAAAGAGACGATGATCCGGAGAAAATGAAATGGATGCAGACGTTATATCATGCTCTAAAAGAGTTGGAACCTGTGGGTGATTATGTAGATGCAAGATTTTACACCAATCAGGCGTTGCCATTGAGCAAGGAACTGATTCATGATCTGTATGGAGATACGATTTCAGGAAGTGTAACGAGAATGGAGAAGTTTGCCGGTTGTGCATTTTCTCATTTTATGCAGTATGGGTTAAGACTTCGAAAACGTCTGGTGTATGAAATTCTGCCGACCGATATGGGAAAAGTTTTCCATAAGACGATGGAATTAGTTGGAAAGCGCAGTGATTGGAAGTTTGCGGATGATGCATCAAGAGATGAATTTGTAGAACTGATGGTCGAGCAGGCAGTTACGGATATTCAAAAAGAATTGTTTGAGAGCAGCCACAGAAATGAATATGTCCTGGAGCGGATGAAACGAATCTCTAAACGAGCGGTATGGGCGATGGAACAACATATCAAGAGGGGTGATTTTACACCAGAAGAATATGAGATTGCCTTTGGAGAGGAAAATCATTTAGATTCCATGACGTTTGCTTTAGAAGATGGAGAGAAAATGTTCTTTTCTGGAGTGGTTGACCGTATGGACAGTATAGAAGATGATGAAAATAAATATTTAAAGATCATCGATTACAAATCAGGTAAACAGAAGTTTGATTTTGCCAAGATTTTTCATGGATTGCAGATGCAGCTGATCATTTATATGAACGCAATGATGGAATTATACGAAAAGAAAACAGGAAAGCGGGTATATCCGGCAGGAATGTTTTATTTTCATATGGATGATCCGATCGTCAATGTAGAACACGAGAATGAGGCGGAAGATAAGATTTTAAAAGATCTTAAGATGAGTGGCGTCGTCAATGAAGATTTTCAGTTGATCGATCATATGGAACATACGGGATCAGAAGGATATCTGACACTGCCGGTCCGTGCAACGAAGAATGGATATGACAAGAGATCTTCTGTTTTAAATACAACACAGTTGTTCAATCTGGGAAGAATTGTGGAAAAGAAAATGACAGAGCTTGGGAATTCGTTGATGCATGGAGATATTTCTATAAAACCATATGAATATGAAGGAAGAAAACCTTGTGAGTATTGTGAGTTTAAGAATATCTGCGCCTATGAAGATGGTGTTGATCAGGTAGAGAAGATTAAGAAAGTATCACTAGAGGAGGGAAAACATGCCTTGGACCAAACAACAGCAGAAAGTCATTGATCAAAGAGATGCCGACATCTTAGTATCTGCTGCGGCAGGTTCTGGAAAGACGGCGGTACTGGTAGAACGTATTATACAAAAGATCACGGACGAAAAACATCCGATCGATGTGGATCATCTGCTTGTCGTGACATTTACGAAAGCAGCAGCAGGGGAGATGAAAGAAAGGATTATGGCGGCACTTGATGAAAAGGTGCGGGAATTTCCAGGAAATCAGCATTTTGTTAAGCAGCTGTCATTGATCCACAAGGCACAGATCACAACGATCCATAGTTTTTGTATGAATCTGATCCGTGATTATTTTTATGTGCTTGGTATTGATCCGAATACAGCACCGGGGGATGAAGGAAGATTATCTGCAATAAGAAAAGAAATATTGGATGATCTGTTGGAAGAAGCTTATGAGAAAAAAGAAGAAGATTTTATCAATCTGATCGAATCTTATTCTCCAGGAAAAAATGATAATATCATCAGTGAATATATTTTAAAGTTATATGAAAATGCAAGAAGCCACAGAGAACCAGAAAAATGGCTTGATCAGGCAGAAAATAATATTTCAGTAGAGACAAAAGAACAGTTTGATCAGGCACCATTTATGAAGATCATCTTAAGAGATGCAAGATTTTCGATAGATGGTGCATATGATACGATTCAGGAAGCATTAGAACTGGCACTTTCTCCTGGTGGACCATATTTTTATGAAAAAACACTGCGAAAAGATTTAGAGATCATCATAAAGATCAAAGAAGCACAGACATTTTCTGAATTATGTGAAAGCTTTGTAAAGATGGAGAAACCACGACTTTCTGGACGTAAGAAAAAAACAGATAAGATTGATGAAATGCTTCAGGATCAGTGTAAGTATGAAAGAAATCAGGCGTACAATCTGCTTGATGATCTGAAAGCAGCATATTTTTATGAAAATGAGTCAGAAATTTTTCATGAATTAAGAAGGATCAAAAGTCCATTAAAAGGATTGATCGATTTGACGAGAGAATTTATGATCCGTTATGATGAGAAAAAGAAGAATGAAAATATCATGGATTTCGATGATATGGAACATTTTGCGCTGGAACTTTTGATCGATCATTATGATGAGGAAGGCAATCCAGTGCCAAGTAAGATCGCAAGAGAAAAGTCCGATGGATACGAAGAAATCTATATCGATGAATATCAAGACAGTAACTATATTCAGGATGCGATCTTAAGGAGTGTATCCAAAGAATCCGAAGGCGGTCATAATATGTTTATGGTAGGGGATGTTAAGCAGAGTATTTATAGTTTCCGACTGGCAAGGCCAGAGCTGTTTCTTGAAAAATATCATGGATATCAGCAAAAGGGGGAAGAATATCAGCTCATTGAGCTCCGTAATAATTTCCGAAGCCGCAGTGAGGTCCTTACATTTGTCAATGACGTGTTTTACCAGATCATGCATGAAGATCTTGGAAATATCGAATATACTCAAAATGTTGCTCTTGTTCCAACGATGGAATTTGAACAGGGATGTGATGCACAGACAGAACTGTTACTGTTAGAATCTAATGAAGTCAAAGACTCGGAAGAAGACGCAGTTGTTTTGGAAGCCAGAATGATCGCAACAAGGATTCATGAGATGATCGATGGAGAAGATCCAATGATGGTCACTGGAAAAGATGAAGAAGGCAATATGATTTTAAGAAAAGCCAAATACAGTGATATCGTTATTTTGCTTCGTTCTATGAAGACAAATGCGGAAGTGATCCAGAAAGAATTGATGAATGCGGGAATCCCAGCATTTGCAAATAATCAGAAAGGGTATTTTGATACGGTGGAGATCCGCACGTTATTAAGTTTATTGTCTGTAGTTGATAATATATATATGGATATTGATCTTGCAGCTGTCTTAAGGTCTCCAATGATCGGGATGTTAGAGGAAGAACTAGGACGATTAAAGGTAGATGGAGAAAAAGATTCTCTCTATGAATGTCTTTGTGAGACGAAAGATAAGATGGAAAAATCAAAGAAAGCACTGGAATTGCTTGATCTGTTACGGGATGCCAAGACATATCTGCCATTAACACAGTTGATCTGGCTGGCTCTAGAAAAAAGTGGGTATTATCATTATGCAGGAGCCATGCCGCAAGGAAAGAAACGACAAGGAAATATCCTGATGCTCGTTGAACAGGCAAAAGCTTTTGAAAGCAGCCAGATCAAGGGATTGTTTCATTTTGTGCGGTTTATCGAACAGTGCAGGGAATACGATATGGATTATGGAGAGGCAAATACGATGAGCGAAGATCAGGATCTGGTCCGTATTTCCAGTATCCATAAAAGTAAGGGATTGGAATATCCGATTGTTTTTGTATCAAAGATCCATCAGAAATTTAATTTAAGGGATGGGAATGGAAGTATGATCTTTCACGGAGATTATTTTATCGGAGCAGATCATATTGATCCCGTTTATCGTACAAGAAAGAAGACGATCTTAAAGAATCTGATCAAAAATCAGATGACAAGAGAGTCTTTAGGAGAAGAATTAAGAGTTCTTTATGTTGCAATGACAAGAGCAAAAGAAAAACTGATCTTGACTGGAATCAAGAAAGATGATATTGACTGGAATGCAAAAGGAGAGGTCACAGCAATTGATCGTTTGAGCGGAAGGAGTTATTTTGACTGGATCAAAAAGGCACTTCCGATGATTCCAAAACAGGATTATCGATTGAAAATCTATACTCTAGAAGATCTTTTGTGGCAGCAGGAAGGAAATGAACTTCTTCATGAGATGAACCGACAGATTTTCTATGAACGTCTAAATGATCAGATTCCAAACGAAAATGTAAAAGCGCTGAAAGAGAGTTTTGCATATCATTACCGCAATGAGGCAGAGACAAAAGGTCGTTTAAAATATTCTGTATCAGAGATCAAACGTATGAGTCAGGCAGCAGATACTGAGGAAGTGATGTATTCATCTGTTTTTATGGAGAAAGAAAAAAGGATACCATCATTTGTCAAGAAAACTGAAAGGATTTCAGCGGCATCCAAAGGTACGATCATTCACAAAGTTTTTGAATTACTAGATTTTTCCAAAGACTATACAATGAAAAGTTTAAACGAAGATATCGAAAGATGGATCTCTCTTGGAAAATTAAAAAAAGAATATGAAAAAGTAATCTATCGAAAAGAAATCCTCGCTCTGACGAGATCAGAACTTGGGAAGAGGATGAAAGAGGCAGCACAGAAGAAACTGCTTTATAAAGAACGGCAGTTCGTGACGGGAATTCCATTTTCTGACATGGACAAAGAAGCAAAAACGGATGATTTTGTTGTTGTTCAGGGAATTATTGATGTATATTTTGAGGAAGAAGATAAAATTATTTTGGTAGATTATAAAACAGACCGGGTCAGAGAAGGGGAAGAGGATATTTTGATCAGACGTTATCGTGCACAGATGGAATCTTACCAACAAGCATTGGAAAAGATCACAGGAAAGTGTGTAAAAGAAATTTACATTTATTCTGTAACCCTGCAAAAAACAATTCCCGTGCATGTATGAAAATTCTGATTTGTCATATTCTAAGAATAGAAAATGACAAATCAGAAAGGAAGAAGATCATGCCAAAGGGAAAGGATTTTATAGAAAAGACATTCGAAGAAATGAATGAGATGGAACGGTTAAAATATGAAACTGCTGCAGAACTTGGTCTGCTTGATCAACTAAAGAAGAGTGGATGGAAGTCATTATCAGCCAGTGAAACAGGAAGATTAGGCGGGATCATGAACCGTAAGATAAGAAAGCAGAAGGAAAGTCAGGAAAATACGAAAGGAAGTTAAAATGAACAAACCATGTTTTATCGCAGTGACAAATAGAAATCTATGTAAACGACCATTTTTTGATGTGATCGAGGATCTGTCAAAGAAAGATGTGAAAACGATCGTATTAAGAGAAAAGGATCTGTCAGAAGAAGAGTACTATGAGATCGCAGAGAAATGTAAGGAAATCTGTGACAGAAACGGTGCTTCCTTAACCATTCATAATTTTATCGATGTGGCAAGAAGACTTGGAATCAAGAAGATTCATCTTCCATATCCGGTATTTTTAAAAGAAGCGGGGAATCTGTCTGATTTTGAATCTGTCAGCACATCGATCCATAAGCCAGAAGAGGCGATAAAAGCACAGAAACTGGGGGTGGATTTTGTGTTTGCAGGACATGTCTTTGTGACAGATTGTAAAAAAGGTCTGCCGCCAAGGGGACTTGAATTTTTGACGGATGTAGTAAATGCGGTCAAGATTCCGGTGTATGGAATTGGTGGAATTAATGAAGAAAATATTGCAAAGATCATGGAATGCGGGGCAGCGGGAGGCTGCATGATGTCAGGATTCATGAAATAAAAATTGAAATTGAATGGTATCTATGTTAAGATGAAAAGAAGTAGCTTTTGAAGAAGGTAAGGACGTAAGATGAAGATAGCAGAACATTTAACAAAACCAATTTCAAAAATTCTTAAATTTTTACTTCGAAGACTGGTATTCGTGACCGTTGCGATCATTTTACAGATGATCTGGATGACCTATATGGTTGTGGTGATCGGAGAATATTCCAAAGCGATCGAATGGGTATTTCGCATATTCAGCATTACTGTTGTGATCTATATTGCGAATAAAGATGATAATCCGGCGTATAAACTTGCATGGACGATACCAATCCTTTTGTTTCCGATTTTTGGCGGATTCTTATATCTGGTCCTGGGAGATAAGCAGCCAGCGAAGAAGCTCCGTATGGAACTTGAGCAGTCGATCGAAGATACAGAATTTCTGCTTGGACAGGATTATGGAGTGATGGAACGACTGGAACAGGAAGATTATCAGGTCGCAGGACAGGCAAAGTATATAGATCAGTATGGTGGATATCCGATTTACGAGAATTCCGATGCGAAGTATTATCCATCGGGAGAGGCAATGTTTGAAGAACTGATCGAGGACCTTAAGAAGGCAAAGCATTATATCTTTATGGAATTTTTTATTGTTTCAAGAGGATATATGTGGGATACGATCTTGGAAGTTCTGAAAGACAGAGTCAATGATGGTGTTGAAGTACGTTTTATGTACGATGATGTAGGATGTGTGGATCTGCTCCCTTATAAATATTACAAAGAGCTTGAGCGGTTTGGGATCATGGCGATGCCATTTAATCCGATCAAACCATTTGTTTCAACGGCATGGAATAACAGAGATCATAGAAAAGTAGTTGTGATCGATGGGCATACAGCATATACTGGTGGATTGAATTTATCTGATGAATATATTAATAAGGTTGAACGTTTTGGATATTGGAAAGATGCCGGACTTAAGGTGACGGGAGATGCAGTGTGGAATTTCACTGTTATGTTTTTGCAGGTATGGAATGCGATCCGTAAGACAGATGAAGGATATGGAGCCTTTCTGCCACATAAGCATTATGAAGATGCCTTTAAAGGAAAGGGATTTATACAACCTTATGCGGATAATCCATTAGATCATGAGATCGTTGGAGAGAACGTATATTTAAATATCATTAATACTGCAAATCATTATGTTTATATTTACACCCCATATCTGATCATTGACAACGAGATGACAACAGCTCTTTGCCTTGCTGCTAAAAGAGGGGTTGATATAAAGATCGTAACTCCTGGAATTCCAGATAAGAAGTTAGTATTCTTATTGACACAATCTTATTATAAGCAGTTGGTGGAAGCTGGAATTCATATTTATGAATATACTCCTGGGTTTATTCATGCAAAGTGTTTTGCAAGTGATGATAAGGTGGCAACAGTTGGAACGATCAACATGGATTATCGAAGCCTTTATCTGCATTTTGAAAATGGTGTTTTTATGTATAAGAATGATGCAGTTATGCAGTTAAAACATGATATGGAGAAAACATTTGAGATCAGCCAGAGGATCACAAAAGAGATGTGTCAAGGAAATTTAAGAAAAACATTGACGCAGAGTGTCTTACGATTACTGGCACCATTACTATAAGAGGATGAGATGGAAAGTTACAGAGATTTTGCAAGGGTGTATGATGAATTTATGGATCAGACCCCATATGATGAATGGCTTTTAAATATTTTAAATATATTCAAAGAATATAAGATTGATAAAGATGCACAGGTATTAGATCTTGGATGTGGGACAGGAAAGATGGCACGAAAGCTTGCAAGAGAAGGTTATCAGGTTACGGCTGTTGATAATTCTATGGATATGCTGGAGATCGCGGCTAGTGAAGAGGATGATCATATTTTATATGTATTGCAGGACATGGTGTCATTAGAGCTTCCGCAGCAGGTAGATGCAGCGGTTAGTATCTGCGATTGTATGAATTATATTCTAGAGGAAGAAGATTTAAAAGAAGCATTCAGAAGAGTCAGAGAATTTTTAAAAGAAGATGGTGTGTTTGTATTTGATATGAACAGTCATTATAAGTATAAAGAGATCCTTGCGTGCAATACATTTGCAGAAGACCGTGAGGATGCGAGCTTTATCTGGGATAATTTTTATGATGAAGAAGAACGTATCAATGAATATCAGTTGAGCCTGTTTATTCAGAATGAGCAAGGTACATATAACAAGTACGAAGAATTACATTTACAGAAAGCTTACGAACAAGAAGAGGTTGTAAGCTTTCTTTATGAAGCGGGATTTTCATCCGTGTGTGTTCTGGATGCAGAGACAATGGATGAAGTTAAAGAAGATACACAAAGATTATATTATATTGCAAATTGAAAGGAAAAAAGATGAACGATTATATTATCAGAGGAACAGCAGCAAATGACCAGGTTCGTTTTTTTGCTGCATATACAAAAGATGTCGTGGAGACAGCAAGACAGAAACATAATACAAGTCCGGTAGCAACGGCAGCACTTGGAAGATTATTAACAGCCGGAGCTATGATGGGAAGTATGTGTAAGAATGACAGTGATGTGATCACATTACAGATTCAGTGCAGTGGACCGATCGGTGGGTTGACAGTAACAGCTGATTCTAAGGCAAATGTGAAAGGATATGTAAATAATCCAGATGTGATGCTTCCTCCAAGTAAAGAAGGAAAATTAGATGTTGGGAAAGCATTAGATCTAGGTGTTTTGACAGTGATCAAGGATATTGGATTAAAAGAGCCTTATTCAGGACAGACACATTTAGTATCTGGAGAGATTGCAGAAGATTTAACATATTATTTTGCGGCAAGTGAGCAGATTCCAACATCTGTAGCACTTGGAGTTTTAATGAACAAAGATAACACGGTTCGTCAGGCAGGTGGATTTATCATTCAGATGATGCCATATGCAGAGGAAGAGACGATCAGTAAGTTAGAGAAGAAGATCGCAGAATTTAAATCCGTAACTTATGCATTAGAGCATGAACATACACCAGAGAAGATGATGGAGGATCTCTTAGGTGATATGGATATGAAGATCTATGAGAAAGTTCCAACACAATTTCATTGTAACTGTTCCAAAGAGAGAGTAGAAAAAGCAGTGATTTCTGTTGGGAAAAAAGAGATTCAGAACATGATCGATGATGGAGAGCCAATTGAAGTAAACTGCCATTTCTGTAATACACATTATCATTACAGTGTGGATGATCTTAAGAGAATGTTAAATGAGGCAACAAGATAAGCCGTTTTAAATGTGGAGAATCCTGCTTTGCAGGATTCTTTTTGAATAATGGAGGAAAACTGATGAGAACAGCGAAGAATATACTTTTGTTTGTCTTCATACTGATCATAAGTTTGAATGTAACAGTATATGCACAGGAGAATGGAGAGAAGACAGAAAATCCGGTCAAGGTAACACAGGAATCTGAGAATGATAAAGATGTGCCGTTTACGAATAGTAAAGGAGAGACAGTATATACATTGTCTGCAACTACAAGGGACCGAGAAGGTGCGATCATGATGCCGAAAGACCGTATTTTATGTCTTACTTCGGAGACGGTTGATCTAAATGACATCGAAGTTTTGATCGATGATTCAAATGAACAGGCCAAAAAAGATCTTGAGGTTGAGATTATATCTGCGTCTAAGAATACCGCAAAGATTTGTGTGAATTTTTCGAACCGGTATGTTTCGACTGATTTAAACTGGGATGGGAAGATTCTTGTAAAAAAAGGCAATGATGTGATCAGGGAGATTGCAATCGCTTACATGACACCATACATAAGAGATGTGCATGATACAGGATTTCAAACGTTAAGTTCATGGTCTGGTACATGGGGCGTTTTAGATGGAGAGCAATATCG
>QWCE01003902.1_pt1 | contig 15647 bp, 9 predicted proteins | sample 1972531 | NCBI WGS metagenome assembly QWCE01 (sample SAMN09866716, study PRJNA288562) | Human gut metagenome isolate term4_stool, whole genome shotgun sequencing... | reverse complement strand
CCACTTAATAATTTATCGCCAATAAAAGCATGGTTTCCTATTTCTTCAAGACCTTCATTAAATATAACTTCTCTAAGATTTTTGTTATTATTAAAAGAATATGAGCCGATGCTCTTCATAGAATCTGGAAATACTAATTTAGAAAAATTATTATTAGAGAAAGATCCATATTCTGTAAATTCAAGATATTTTGGAAGTGTTAATGCTGTTAAGTTTTTATTTCCAAAAGCACCTCTTCCAATTCCTACTACCTTTACTCCGTCTATCTCGTCAGGAATAACTAATTCTGTTTTATTTCCAAGATATTTAGTTATTACTCCCTTTTCAGAGTCAAATTCATATTCTTTGTTTGTTTCAGTAGGTGATTTAACTACAAACTCTAAAGAAATAGTATTTTGTCCCTGGCAATTGTCTGGATTTGCAAGCATATATCCATCTTTTGTTGGAAGCTCTTTGGCTTTTTCCTTATCCAGTACCCCAGTAACATTAAATTCATTATTTTTAACAAATACATCTTTAGTATTCCAAGCAATTTCTAGAGGTACTTTTATATCAGAGTGACCTGAATTATCACTTGCTTTAACATAATATGTTGCAAATTGAATATTAATATTATTCTTTATCCAATTATCAACATCAGTGTAATTAGAAGCGGTTAGTTCAATTTCGTTAACAGGAGCAATTACAGTTATTTTTTCTTTAACTTCCCTATTACAAAATGCAGTATAATCAACTGTTATATCTTTTCTTTCGTTTTCAAGATAAATATAATTTAAGTGATCGCTAATAGCATTTTTTAAAACTATAGGAGCAGAGTTTTCATTACCTTTAATATTTAAAGTAATTAGATTACTCTTGAAAAATGCCTTTGGTCCTATCCATTCAACTGTTGAAGGAATGTCTACTTCCCCTGCAAGTTCTGGAAGATTTGCAAACGCAAATGTTTCAATTGATTTTAATCCTTCATTTAGATGCACTTCTTTAAGTTGTTTATTAAGTGTAAGTGCATAAGCTTCTATTCTTCTCATGGTTGAAGGCATCTTAATAGATGTAAGATTATTTTTCCCAAGCGCTCCCCATTTTAAATATGTCATACCTTCAGGTAAAACAACGGAGTTTAATCCTTTTTTATTTAAAGCACTATTTCCTAGTCCATAGACTTGTTTTCCATCAATTTTAGATGGAATTACAAGATCTTTTTCAGTTCCATTATATCCAGTTATTTCTCCTTTTTCTTTATCAAATTCAAAATCTGATGCATTTGCAACTTCATTAGCAGAAGGTTGTGCTGCTGCAGGTTCTTGTGCAAATGCTGATATTGGAGACAATATCATGGATAATACAATCATTAACGATAAAAATCGTTTAGTAAAATTCTTCAAATTCTTTCCTCCTTAATATTTTTATGAAATCTAAACACTTTGATTTATAATAGATTTACATATCTTCCTATAATAGGATAACACTTTTTGAATTAATATCAAAATTATATGAATAATTGTTTTGTTATTAATTGCATTAAAAAACAGGTGCATATAGCACCCGCCTCTATTCTAAGCCCAATTCTTTGATATCTTTCTTTATATTTTCTACAACTTCCTTTATATTTTCCTTTGTAAGGCATGGGTGAATTGCACAAAATCTTAAAACGGTCTTTCCTCTAAGCTGTGTTGTGTAATAAATTGCCTTATTCCTTTTAGTTGCCATCTCTGAGAGTTTATGATTTATCTCGTTAAGTTCTTCTTCTGAATACTTTTCGTTATAATATCTAACGTTGATACATGAAAGCATTGCCGGTGAAACTATTTCAAAGTAGTCTTCTTCTTTAAATAGTTCCTCAAAGTACTTCGCTGATTCAAATCCAGTATCAATTGCACTTCTCATTCCCTTTAATCCAACTCTTTGTAATGTATACCATAGTCTCATTCCCCTTGTAGGAGATGTAAGTTCTATTCCTATGTCCCAGAAGTTTACCTTTGAGTCATCTGCTGCAACATCCTTTAAATATTCAGGGTTTGCATTGAAAGTTCTTGTCATTGCAAGTCTATCTTTACAAATAATTGCAGCGCATCCGTATGATTGGAAAAGCCACTTATGTCCGTCCCAGCTCACTGAGTCACTACGTTCGATTCCATCATATAGATATTTATACGATGAAAGAACTCCCGTTGCACCATATGCACCGTCAATGTGAAGCCATGCATCAAACTCTTCTGCAATATCTGCCAGGTCATTTAACGGATCAATTGAACCTGTATTTGTTGTTCCTGCAGTTCCTACAATTAAAAATGGAATATATCCTTCTTCCTTATCCTTTTTCATTTGTTCTCTAAGTATGTCAGGTTTCATTCTGAAAAGTTCATCAGTTTCTATCTTTCTAATATTTTTAAGTGGCACACCCATTATATGAAAACCCTTTGCAACTGATGAGTGAGTTTGGTCTGATATATATACAGTTCCCTTTAAAATCTCCTCGTCTTTTAGTTTTTCATTCCTTGCAATTACAGAGGCAGTTAAATTTGCCATTGAGCCACCTGATACAAATAGCCCACCAAGTTCTTTAGTTGGATAACCAATGTTTTCTCCCATCCAGTTGATAAGCCACTTCTGAGCTATGGCAACCCCCTCTGAAAGTATGTGAGAACCTCCATATGGAGAATGAATTGAATTTATAACCTCTCCTACAACAGATACTGGTGATAACGCAAGTGGAATAAAAGAAAAGAACTGAGGATGATTTTGCTTTGTCACATAATTATAAAGCAAGTCATGCATCTGGTCGATTACCTCTTGTGCATCCCTTGGCTCTTCACCAAATTTTATATTTTTAATCTCCTCTTCTTTTTCAAGTGGTAGAGGATTGTCAATAACATTTTCTGCAACAGCGTCTTGACTGTCCATAAGTTTAGGCATTAAATTAGCTAATATCTCCTTAGCCTCTTGCCAGTCATATAATATCTCTTTTTCATCTCTTTGATTTTCCATTCTATCCCTCCCTATAGGATTATATCACTATTTGACTGATAGTATTAATCCTACCTATTCTTTCTTTTAAATGAACCGAGTATACCCCTTGCCATCTCTCTTCCAATTTGCCTTGTAAAGGCACCAAGGATGGAGTTTACCGTCTTGTCCACATATTTATATTTTTCTTTTCTTTCACGTTCTTCCTTTTTACGGATTTTTTCCGCTTCTCTTTCCATCTTTTCAAGTTCTTTTCTATCAAGCTCCTCTTGTTTTATTCTCTCTTCCTCAAATTCTGCTCGTCTTTGTTCTTCTTCCTCTTTCTCTAACTTCTCCAATAAAATTTCATAGGCGGAGACTCTGTCAATAGTCTCTTCATACTTTCCGTAAATTTCAGAATTTGAAACAATATAGTTTAAATCAGAAGCTGAAATTACGTCAAAGGAACTATGTGGTGGCCTAATGATAACCTTCTCCACTTCCGTTGGAATATTCTTCTCATCAAGGGTTTGTATAACAGCTTCTCCAACTCCAAGATTTAATATTTCATCCATAGTATCTACGCCAGGTCTTTGCCTCAAAGACTCAGAAATAACCTTTACAGCCTTTGCCTCTTTAGGTGAAAAGGCTCTAAGTTGATGAATAATCTTTGTTCCAAGTTGCGCTGAGATTTCATTTGGAATATCAAGAGGGTTTTGAGTTATAAAAAAGACTCCAACTCCCTTTGATCTAATAAGCCTAACCACAGTCACAATCTTTTCAAGTAAATTCTTTGAAATATTATTAAAAATCAGATGCGCTTCATCAAAGAAAAATACCATTATAGGCTTTTCTGGATTACCTACCTCAGGAAGTATTTCAAAAAGCTCTGAGAAAAGATAAATTAAAAATGCACAGTATAGTCTCGGCTTTTTCATTAGCTTTTTACTATTAAGTATATTTACAAAACCATTTCCCAGTTCGTCTTGATTTAAAAAGTCTTTTATATCCACGGCAGTTTCGCCAAAAAATTCATTCGCTCCTTCTTCTTCAAGTACAAGTAATTTTCTTTGAATTGCAGCGATTGATGAAGATGAAATATTTCCATACTTTTCAGAAATCTCTTTAGAATTTCTTCTTAAATGATTAAGCATTTGAGTTAGATCCTTGAAGTCCAAAAGTAAAAGACCCTCTTCGTCTGCCACCCTAAATAAAACATTTAAAACACCTTCCTGTGTTTCATTTAGTTCGAGGACTTCAGAAAGAAGTACAGGACCAAACTGTGACACAGTGACTCTAAGAGGAATCCCTTCTTCCTTATATATGTCCCAAACATTTATAGGATAGTTTCTATATTCAAAGTCTGATACACCCAAAGACAGAAGTCTCTCTTTTATATTTTCATTTTCACTTCCAACCTTTGAAAGATTTATAATATCTCCCTTTATATCACTAATAAAAGTTGGCACACCAAGAGCAGAAAGCTCTTCACAAAGAACCTTTACAGTAACAGTCTTTCCACTACCCGTTGCACCAGAGATAACCCCATGCTGATTTAACTTTTCACTTCTTATGTTGAAGTCGTTTTCTCCCTTGCCTAAATATAAATCCATAATGCCTCCTTTTCCCATTAGAAATATTATATCATTAAAAATGGAGAGAGAAAGATAAAAAACTTTCTATGATAAGTTTTTTGATTAAAGTTTTGTTTAAAATTTTGTTTTGTAGGTCTGTGACCTACGAGGTTTGAGTTTTCCAGTATTGCCATACTTTATTTGCCTTACGGCATTGTTATATAGGTCTATGACCTACTACTTTTTTATTTCTATTATAATTTCACTCTCTATTCTACCAAAGGGGGATAGGAACCGTTTCGTACGGTTCCTATCCCCCTTTGAAACCCTCTTTACCTCCCAACGACTTGGGGATATCCCCAAGACCCCTTTTGTAAAGCGGAAGGAAAGCTAAGGCTTTCCTGTTTGTGCCTATCGGCACCATAATTAGGAATAAAACATTCCTTTCTGTCATTCTGAGCGAAAATTTTTTTGGCACAAAAAAATTATAGTCGAAGAATCTCGCGGAGCTGAAAAGATGCATGGAAATAAAAAAGTATATAAAGGTTAGAACTTAAAAATATATTATAAAACTAAAAGAAAATCCAACAAGATTTTCTTCAGCTTTCACCGGGGTTTGGGGTATCCCCAAGCGTTTTAAGGGTGTAAAAGGATGGGGTTTTAGGGGCAGGATATGAGGGGAAATCGCAATCCCCTTCATCCTGCCCCTAAGGTTAAAAGAAGAAATATATTAGAAATAATAAGGTAGTAGGGCATAACCCTACATAACAAACCATTGTTTTTTGCCTTTTCAAAGGCAAAAAAAGACCCCAAGCACTGCTTGGAGCCTATTTTTTCAATTCTTATTTGTCTAATGGTTTTTCTGCTGATACTGCCCAGTCTCCTGAGTTAGTAACTTTTTCACCATTACCATAACCTGCGTCATAGTTTAGCACACGGTTATTAACCATTTGCCATCCTGTTCTCCATTGTAGTGGAATTGCAGGTACTTCATCAAATACTATTTGTTGGAAGTCCTTGTAAGCTTTAGCCATGAATTCTGGGTCTGCTGCTTCTGGACTTGTGATTCTATCAATAGCTTCTTGTAACTTGTCTGAAGTATATCTTGACATGTTAAATGCTGCACTATTTCCGTAAGTTTCTTTTGGACTTGGGTTAGTTCCTACTCCCCAAGCTGCTGCAAACACATCGATTCCTTTATCTTCTGATTCAAGTTTGTCATAGAATGAGTTAAATTCTATTAGGTTACCTGTTGCAAGTTCAGCTTTTAAACCAATCTTTTCCCAACATTGTAGATAATATTGTGAAAGTGGTTCTTGTGTATCTCCACCTGACATCATAGCTAAGTTAATTGTTAGTGGTTCACCATTTGGATCTTCTCTAAATCCGTCGTTGTCAACGTCTTTGTAACCTGCTTCATCAAGAAGTTTCATAGCTTTGTCTGGATCGTATACATATCCTTTAATGTCGTTATTGTAGAATTCTGTAAAGATAGGAAGTGTAACTGACTTAGCTAATTCGTTGTGTCCTTTATAGAACTTTTCAGCGATTGCATTTTGGTCAATTGCATATCCTAAAGCTTTTCTTAGGTTTACATTTGCCATTTTAGCATCTGGATTTGTAGTTATTTCGCCTTTTTCTTGATCATAGTGTCCAAGCATGAATCCAAAATAGCTGTAGTAGAAATCTCCTGTTCCAACCATTTGGTATCCAGGAACTTTTTGTAATTCGTCTACAGATTTAGATGGCACTGAAGAAATCATGTCGTATTTATGAGCTTTCATTGCAGATACTACGTTTGATACTGGAACAACTTCCATGTTTATCTTAGCGATTTTAGGTTTTCCTTTGTAGTAGTGTTCGTTAGCTGAAAGTTCAATCTTTTGACCTTGTACATAGTTTGAAATGTAGTAAGGTCCTGCAGAAAGAGGTTTTACACGAATTTGATCTGATTCTTCAAGTTCACCTATAGGAATATCTTTGATATAGTGATATGGTGTTAGGTCAACACGAAGTCCTGAACCCCATTGAGTTGCAGGTGTAAGTTCAGTGTATTGAATAACAACTGTATGATCATCTGGTGTAGTTATACCTTCAATCTTGTCAGTTTTTCCTTCATGATATTCTTTCATACCAACAATTCTTTCGTCTTCTGTTTTGTCATAACGAACTCCAGTGTAATCTTTATGTCCAACGATGTAGTACGCATAAGCTAAGTCCATAGCTGTTACTGGTGTACCATCGTTCCATTTTAAATCTGGATTTAATTTGAAAGTAACTGTCTTTGCATCTTGGTCATAGTTTATTTCAACTCTGTCAGATGAAATAATACGGAAACTGTCATCAGAATCATATAGGTTTCCACCATTCATCATTTGCATCACAATACTGTCGTTTTGATCTTGATATAATGATGCGTCAAACACACCCTTAATTGGTGAATCTGATACGATACCATATTCAAGAACTCCATCTTCAATAGCTTCGCCTTCGTTCTTTACAGGTAGACTCTTAGCGTCCCAATTGATTTTTGATTCGCCGTTGTCCTTGCTTACAACTTCAGTTGAGTTTGTGTTGCCTGTATCAGTAGAATTTGTTTTTCCACTGTCTCCAGGTTTACATGCTGTTAGCGACATTCCAACTGCCAATGTTAATGCTAACACTTTAGTAAATTTTTTCATCTCTACACTCCTTTTTTTATTTTTTACATGCTTAGCATGAAAAATAACTAATTAAACCCTTCTTTGTTTTGCGTCAGCTGCTCTTCTTAGAGCTTGTCCAACATAGTTTATAGATAAGGTAAATACAAGTACTAAAAGTACCGCTGGAACCCATATATATAGTTTATCTGCTATAACTTCAGGGTCTCTTGCATATGAAATTAGTGTTCCAAGGGATGGTTCTTTTAGTGGTAAACCAAATCCAAGGAAGGTAAGTCCTGTTTCAATACCTATGTTTGCTGCAAGTGCCAGTGTACTGTCTACAATTATAATTGAACCTATGTTTGGAAGTATTTCCGCAAACATTATCTTAAGTGGTGGCGTTCCCATTGTCTTTGAAGCGGAAATATAGTCTTTTCTTCCTTCAGATAATGATTTTGATCTTACAAGCCTTGCAACCCCTGTCCAATAAAATGCTGACATTATAAGAACAAATTTCCATTTGTTATATTTTGGAATAATTGTTACAAGTACGATTATTATCATGGTTACTGGAAGAACTTGTAAAAAGTCTATAATTCTCATGATTATATTGTCTACCATTCCACCGTAGTAACCGATTATAAGTCCAACTGTTACACCAATTACTGTTGTGATTATAGTAACTAAAAATCCGATTTGGACTGATGTGTATCCACCAAGTAAAAGTTGTCCAAGTATATCCCTTCCACCTTTGTCGGCTCCAAGTATATATCCTTCTTCTCCAGGTCTTGCATAGGAGTTAAATATATCAACTTCCATAACAGCTTTAGAATCTAAAACAATCTTTGATACAATTAGTCCTATTATTAAAATGCATAGCAAAAAGAATGATGCCAGTGCAAGTTTGTCATTTTTAACTTCGTTTACTATAACTTTAAAACCCATTGGCTTTTCAGAAACCTCTGGTTTTTTCTTCATTGTTTTTTCCATTCTTGCACCCCCTAATCTATTCTTATACGAGGGTCTACTATGGTCATTATGATGTCAGATAGAAGCGAACCCATAAGTGTTAAAAGTCCATATAACAACACAAGTGTAGTTATAACTGAATAGTCTCTGGAGGATATACTCTCGATGAACAAAGAACCCATTCCTGGATATGCAAATACGGTTTCAATCATTACTGAACCTCCAAGAAGTCCTGTGATTTGGAAGCCGAAGAAAGCTGCTATTGGAAGTAGTGAGTTTCTAAATATATGGTGACTGTACACCTTTTTAGTAGGAACCCCTTTTGCTCTCGCAGTTCTTACATAGTCCTGAGTCTTTGCATCTATAATTTCATTTCTTAAATATTGCACTGTACCTGTTGTTGCAATTAATGCATATGATAGAGCAGGTAATAACATGTGGTAAAGTCTTGATCCAATGTATGAAAGACCTGTCCCTGCAGATATTGAAACCGTTCCACCTGTTGGGAACCACTTTAATCTATATCCAAAGATTAAAAGTGACACAAGATACATTACAAAGCCTGGTATGGATAGGGTTAAGAAGTTATACAGGTTAATCCCCTGGTCTATCTTCGTGCCGCTTCTCCGCCCAGCAATAATTCCAAGAGGAAGTGCTATTGCATACATTAGCACCATTGATAAAAGCGCTAACCAGAAAGTGTTTTGTGCTCTTTCTCCAATAACTCTATTTACAGGCATCTTCATTGTATATGACTTACCGAAGTCCCCATGTGCTGCATTCTTTAACCATCTTACATATTGTGTTGGTAGTGGGTCGTTAAGTCCTGCCTTTTCTCTTAACTCCTCAAGCCTTGATGGTGGTGTTTGAGGACTTATCATTCCTGAGAATGGATCCCCAGGCATGAACTTCGCAAGTACAAACACAAATATAGAAAGTATAAATAGCTGAGGTATCATAATTAAAACTCTACGCAATACTGTTTTCCACATTGTACAATACCTCCTTATCTTTTATTGCCGCATAGTGATTATCGCCTATTTCGATAAGGTCATATACCCTACCTTCTGGACTATAATACTCACCTTTTTCTTCATGATATAATTTTTCAACTGCAACTCTATTAGCTTGAACTTCTTTTCTTATGTTCGGATTAACTTGTGGAATCGCAGCTATAAGTCTTTTAGTATAGATGTGAGCAGGTTCTCTATAAATTACATCTCTATTTCCCTGTTCAACAAATCTACCTCTGTGCATAATGTAGATGTAGTCACACATATGCTTTACAACCCCTAAGTCGTGGGATATAAATAGGTAGGCAAGTCCAAAAGCTTCTTGAATATCCTTCATGTAGTTTAAAACTTGGGCTTGAACTGAAAGGTCCAGTGCAGATACTGGTTCGTCAGCTATGATTAGTTTTGGTTTTAAAGCTACTGCTCTCGCAACTCCAATTCTCTGTCTTTGTCCACCAGAGAACTCGTGAGGATATTTGTAAAGTGCATCATGAGGCATACCTACAATATCAAGTAATTCAAGTACTCTTTTCTTCCTCTCATCAGGAGTTAAAGACTTTTCAAAATTATCAATAGGTTCTGCAATAATATCTAAAACTCTTCTCTTTGGGTCAAGTGAAGATGCGGAGTCTTGGAAAATCATTTGCACATCTTTATTGAATTCAATCTTCTTTCTTACATGTTTATTTGAAACATCTTCCCCATTGTAGAGAATGCTTCCTTCAGTTATCTTTTCAAGTCCAACAATTGTCTTTCCGATAGTGGACTTTCCTGAACCAGACTCTCCAATCAGTCCATAGGTCTTTCCCGGTTCAATATTCATATTCACGCCGTCAACAGCTCGAACATAATCTTGAATCGTATTGAAGAAGCCTCCTCTGATAGGATAATGTATCTTAAGATCTTTTATTTCTAAGAAACTCATTCTTTCACCCCTTCTTCTGGGAAGTAGAAGGTCTTGTAACAAGTACATCTTACAAAGTGTCCTTCTGAAACTTCATGTAGTACTGGATCTTTTTCGTGAGCTTCTTCTGGAATCCATGGAATTCTTGAAGAGAATCTACAACCAGTCTTTGGCATATTCTTAAGAGATGGAACCATACCTTGAATAACATGAAGATCTTCTCCAACTGCATCATCTTGAGGAACGGAGTTAAGTAAAGACCTTGTATAAGGATGAAGAGGATTGTTAAATAACTCTTCCACTGGTGCAATCTCAACAAATTGTCCCGCATACATAACTGCAACTCTGTCAGCTGTTTGAGCTACAACTCCAAGATCGTGAGTAATTAAAATAATTCCTGCATTGATTTCTTTTCTTAGTTTATTAATAAGATCGAGGATTTGAGCCTGTATTGTAACATCAAGAGCTGTTGTAGGCTCATCTGCAATAAGCACATTAGGGTTACATGAAAGCGCTATCGCAATAATAACACGTTGACGCATACCTCCTGATAACTCATGAGGAAACTGTCTGTAACATCTTTCAGGATTATTTATTCCAACTTGTCCCAAAAGTTCAATTGCCTTTTTCTTTCTCTCTTCTTTATTCAACTTTGTATGATATATAAGAGCTTCCTCAATTTGTTCTCCAATCCTATGTAGAGGATTTAGAGAAGCCAGAGGGTCTTGAAATATCATTCCAATTTCCCCACCACGAATTTCAGTGAATTTTTTTTCGTCGTAGGTAAGAAGATTCTCTCCATTATACATTACTTCACCACTAACTTTGGTGTAAACCATGTTGTGTAGCCCCATTACAGTGGTAGCAATAGTTGATTTTCCACAACCAGATTCACCAACAATGGCGAGAACTTCATCAGAATAAAGATCCAAATCTACTCCATCAACCGCATCATAGTATTCACCATCGATACGGAAAGATGTATGAAGATCTTTGATTTCCAAAAGTTTTTTCTTCTCCATATTTTCTCCATTCTACCCATACTAATGTATGTATTCTTGATTTGATAAAAAGCTCTATTCATCTTAAGTAAATTCAATTATATACTAAAGCTTTTTACTAAATTTCACCATTTCATCTCATAAAGATTAAAGTTTTTATAATTTTATGCATTAATGGTTAAAAAATTTTTTCTTGTAACAACTCGACTTGAGTCATCACAAGACTTTGATTATTTTTATTATAATAACATAAAATTCCTCTTGGTAGCAAATATTTTTTTACCATGATAGTTATGTTGTAAAACAAATATCACAATATTGAAGTTCTATACCTATCTTTTCCTAAATAAAAAATATCGGGCTCATTAATTGAAAAATTCATTAAATCCGCAGGTTTAATGCAGATGTAATGAATAATTACGCTTCACATAGTCATTTTGTTTTATTATCATTAGTAAATTATACTTCCATAACTCTTAAGTTATCTTTAAGGGTTATATATAATATAACAGACTAAGACTATCTTGTCCACCAAAAATTAAATTTTTAATTTCATAATTTCCTTGAATTTATCATCACTCTAATTTAATATAGAAACAGGAGGGATATGATGAAATTTAACGAAATGAAATATGAAAGACCCAAACTTGAAGATATAAAAGAAAAGTATGAGTCTTTTAAAGAAAAAATGAAAAACGCATCAAATGGAAAAGAACTTATAGACACAATTAAAGAGTTCTCAAAATTTGAAAAAGAGATTGGAACTTTATATACCCTTGTTAGCGTAAGACACTCTATCGATACAAGAGACGAGTTCTATAAAGAAGAAAATGACTACTGGGATGAAATTAGCCCAGTGATGTCAAACTACTATTCTGAAATTGCAAAGGTTATATTAGAATCAAAATATAAAGATGAGGTAGAAAAAGAAATAGGTAAACACTATCTTGATCTTTTAGAATGTTCACTTGTAATAGAAGAAAAAGCTATTCCATATCTACAAAAAGAAAATAGCCTTATTACTAAGTATGACAACCTAATTGCCAATTCTGAAATAGAATTTGAAGGTAAAACTTACACACTTACACAAATGGGTCCACTTCTTCAAGACACCAATAGAGAAAGAAGAAAAGCTGCATACAAGGCACGTTGGAACTTCTTTAAGGAAAATATGGAAACAATCGACAACATCTATGACGAAATGGTAAAGGTACGTCACGAGATGGCAGCCTCACTTGGATACAAAGACTATATAGAATTTAGATATAAACAACTTTCAAGAACTGACTACACAAGAGAAGAAGTTAAGAGATATAGAGAAAAAATTCTTAAAAACATTACTCCATTAGTAGTAGAACTTAACAAGATTCAAAAAGAAGAGCTTGGAATAGAAGACTTTAAATTTTACGACAAGCCTATAGAGTTTACAGAAGGAACTCCAAGACCAATGGGCGACAAGGACTACATCGTTGGAAAAGCAAAACATATGTATGAAGAGCTGTCAAAAGAAACAGGAGAATTTTTCAACTTCATGATTTCAAACGACCTGATGGACCTTAACGCACAACCAGGTAAAATGGGTGGAGGCTACTGTACTTCCTTTGACGCATACAAATCACCATTTATATTTGCAAACTTCAACGGAACAAAGGGCGATGTGGAAGTTGTAACCCACGAAGCAGGCCACGCATTCCAAAACTATATGTCACAGGACAAAGAGATTGTAGAATATATTTGGCCAACCTACGAAGCTTGTGAAATCCATTCAATGTCAATGGAATTTTTAACATGGCCATGGATGAAAGACTTCTTTGAAAATGAAGACAAATTTAAATTTGCACATCTAAAAGGGGCCATATCATTCTTGCCATATGGCGTTACAATCGACCACTTCCAACACTGGGTATACGAAAACCCAACAGCAACTCCGGAAGAGAGAAGAAAGAAATTCCACGAAATAGAAATGATTTACCAACCAGACTTAGACTACGATAATGAATTTCTTGAAAAGGGTGGGTACTGGTTTACACAAAGCCATGTATTCTCTGCACCATTCTATTATATTGACTACACATTGGCACAAGTACTCGCTTTCGAATATTTAATAAAATCCCTTGAGGATCCTAAAAAGACTTTAGAGGAATATATAACATTGTGTAAAGCAGGTGGAGAAGAGTCATTCTTCAACCTAATCGAAATTGGAAAACTTAAAAACCCAATGACAACAGATGTGCTTGATGAAATAAAACCAAAACTTGAAAATATTTTAAAAGAATTAAAAGAAAAGATCTCATAAAAAAAAGATGGCGCCTTATGCGTCATTTTTTAATATAGATGTGAGGTTAAAAGTGGGAAGTTAGAAATTTTCATGACGGAGGAAGAAAAACGAGATTCTTCGACTTCAATTTTTACTTCGTAAAAATTTTCGCTCAGAATGACATGGCGGAAGGATAATATTTCTAATTATGGTGCCGAAGGCACAAAAAGAAAATCCAAAAAGATTTTCTTCATTTTTCACCGGGGTTTGGGGTGTCCCCAAGCGTTTTAAGGGTGTAAAAGGTTCGGGTTTCAGGGTAAGGATATGAGGGGAAATCGCAATCCCCTTCATCCTTACCCTGAGATTAGAAAAAAATAATTTGTATAAAAAGATTGCTGTAAGTTTATAAAGCTTTGAAAAACATATTATGAGACTTTTGCCGAGATTTTCAAAGAAAATCTCGAGGTAGCCTTCCTTATGTTCTCTTATGTAGGTGTCATAAGCTCCTACGAACAAAGCAAGTCGAGAGTTATAATCTCTATAGACCTAGTCTTTGCAAATAAGTCATAACAAATAAAAAAACTCTAATTTACAATCTAAGCGCAAAAAATGCACGCATCTGCGTGCATAATTTATTTAATATTTTATCCGTTTAAAATTATTTCTTCAAAGTACTTGTAATTATCTATGAGAACATCGGTTTCTGGTATATAGGACGCTCCGATAACTTCGTCTGGCTTGTACTCTTCTTTGATGTGCTTCCAAGTTTTTACGGCTTCATCAATGTCGCCGTCAATGGATAGGCCCTTGGAAGTTCTAAGGACAAATTTTTCCATGGACGTGAGTTCAGGCTCATTGTCAGGATCTAGTTTCATAAATTCCTTGCGTTCTTTTCTTATAAATTGCAGAGAAATATTTTCAGCGTGCTTCTTTAGAACTTCTGCTTCTTTCTTGGTCTTTGCAATGTTAACAGAAGTGCCAAGCATTACATAAGGTTTATCCAGATATTTTGAAGGCTTGAATTCTTTTCTGTAAATGCCAAGGGCATAACCAATAGTATTTGGTGCAAAGTGGCCAGCAAAAGAATATGGTAGACCGAGCTCTGCTGCTAAGTGGGCAGAGGTTTCCGATGAGCCTAATATAGTTAAAGGAATTTTTGAGCCAGCTCCTGGAAAAGGTGCGACATCTAAATTCCATGCATCATCAGACATATACATTTGCATTTCCTGGATAGCCTTTTTAAAATCTTCTTTTCTATAAATATTTCTATAAATTAATTTTTCCGTTTTCATATCTGTGCCAGGTGCACGGCCGATGCCCATGTCAACCCTGCCAGGGTAGAGAATATTAAGGGTCGCATATCTTTCGACAACTTGAAATGGCGTGTGGTTGGGAAGCATTACTCCGCCAGCCCCAACTGTAATTCTCTTTGTATTATTTAAAATGTGGCCAATCATTAGGTCTGTGGCGGCACCTAAAACTGCTGGGTTGTTGTGGTGTTCTGCCAGCCAGTACCTAGAAAAATCGTGATCGTCAGCAAATTGTGCCAAAGAAACTGCTCTATTTATGGCATCAATTTGACTTTCGTCTCTGAATTTTGGTATTAAATTTAAAATTGAAACTTTTGTCATAATAACTCCTTTCTATTTACATTTACCCAATACCCTTGACAATAGTACCCCTTTTTCAAATAAATCTCCTAAAATTAATGACAAAAACTTTCTATGAAAATTTTATTTTTATTTTGTAGGACATTGCCCTACATACCCACTCAGGAGACTTTTACAGTTGCTTTTCAATGAAAAGCAACTGAGGTCGCCTTCTGACACTTTTCTTCGAAAAGTGAGATTCTTCGACTTCAAAATTTTTTTCAAAAATTTTTTAGCTCAGAATGACAGTGCGAGGTGTGTTTACTCCAACTACAGTGCCGAAGGCACAGCAAGGAAAGCCTTAGCTTTCCAACAACTTTACAAAAGGGGTCTTGGGGATATCCCCAAGTCGTTGGGAGATAAAGGGGGTTCCCAAGGGGGAAAGGAACGTACGAAACGGTTCCTTTTTCCCCCTTGGTAGAATAAAAAGAAAACATATATTAGTAATATAAAGGTTGTAGGGTTACCCTACAAAACAACCCAGGATACTTTAACCGAGATTTTTTAAGAAAATCTCGAGATACTTCGACTCGCATTCGCTCGCTCAGTATGACAATACTGAAATATAACTAAGTAAAACAAAACCGTACAAAATAAAAATCAAAACTACCAGCTTAGCTGGTAGTTTGCACAGCGCCTATAAGGCGCGAATACCGGCACGCCCCTATTGGGGCTGTCGAGTATTCCGTCACATG
>QWCE01003901.1_pt1 | contig 15647 bp, 20 predicted proteins | sample 1972531 | NCBI WGS metagenome assembly QWCE01 (sample SAMN09866716, study PRJNA288562) | Human gut metagenome isolate term4_stool, whole genome shotgun sequencing... | reverse complement strand
GCAAGATGCAAGTGACGAAGAAGTTAAAAGAGCAGCAAAACTTGCAAATTGCACAGATTTTATAGAAAAAATGGATAAGGGTTTCGATACAGTTATTGGAGAAAACGGTGCTGAACTATCAGGCGGAGAAAGACAAAGATTATCAATAGCCAGAGCCTTCTTAAAAGATGCACCGATATTGATTTTAGATGAGATAGCAGCTAGTCTTGATGTTGACAACGAGAAAAAAATTCAAGAGTCTCTAAATAATTTAATTAAAGATAAAACAGTTGTTATCATTTCACATAGAATGAAATCCATAGAAAATGCAGATAATATAGTAGTTCTTGAAAACGGAAGAGTAGAAAGTGAAGGCAAACACGAAGAACTATTACAAAAATCTAAAGTTTACAAGAATTTAATAGAAAAAACCAAAATGGCAGAAGAATTTATTTATTAGGATGACAGAAGCAAATTCTTGCAATAGCATCTGTTATGTTCAAGGACTCTCCGTTTGTCTATTTCGACGAACCTACATGTGGTTTGGATTATTCCAATATGATAAAAATATCGGCAGTCTTCGGACTGCCTTTATTTTTTTGCTTAGTTTAACGCAGTGAATCATATAATTGAAAGAAATCTGTTTTATATGCTATAATTAAATTGATAATTAATATCACTTAATATAAAAAGGAGGTAGACTTATGACCTTAAACAAATGTATCTTAATAGGTCTTTTTGGTTCATTCTTGATGTTTTTAGGAGATATGATTTTATATTATGATCCTAATGATTACGACGGCAAGGATACTATAAATAATATTATTGGCATAATGAAAAATGTCAGCATAAAAAGATTATACATCGGAGGTCTTTTAGGTCCAATATCTGCCTTTATATATTGTATTGGGTTTTACCATATTGTTTTATCAAGTCACGAAAATTATATAAATGTTGCTTGGTTTGTATTTTTAATAAATATTTTTGGCATGATATTAGGGGGCACTTATCACATTCAATGCGCCTACTTAGGTTTATTATCTAAATACAAAAATAATGGAGCTTTTGATGAATTTTTAAAATTTCAAGAAAAAATAGTTTTTGGAATTATGGCTATAGCAAACATAGCAATAGCATTAATAATTTTATTTGGATTCACAGTATTTCCAAGATGGCAAGCCTTATTTATGCCTATATTTCTTTTGCTTTTTACTCCTCTTACTGGGAGATTACCAAAGGGACTGCACATGATTATTCGCGGAGGTTGGTTTAACTTAATATATTTTATTTACTACTTATCTTTATTGATAAACTATACTAATATGAATTTATAAGATTATAAAGTAAGTGATTAGAATTATTATTTTAGTTGACAAAGGGGAATTTTATAAAATTTATTATTTACAGGAGAATTTTTTATGAAACAGTTAAATTTTATTGATAAAAAAACGAAAGCTGATTATAGAAACTGGGTTCCTAAAAGATTGTTGGAGGCTAAGATTGGTGAAAGTCTAGTATGTCTTATTTTATTCATCTTATTTGGTGAAAGTGACCTCATTCTTCAAGGAAGGCAAAGGATTATCTGGGGACTTATCCTAGGGATAGGATCACTTACACTCCTATTAATTACTGCCTGGGTTACCATCTTATATAGGGCCTTTGATTACAAGGGTAAAAGGAAGCTTGCAAAAGTCATAATAGAGGGGACTGCAGACTATGTAAAGATCCCAGATGGTGGCGTGGGCTTAGATGTAGGCTGTGGTAGCGGGGCACTTACCATAGCCTGTGCGAAGAAAAATCCAAAAGCGAATATGGTTGGCAGTGACATATTGATGGGTTCATATAAAAGTGAATTTTCTAAAAAACTCTGTGAAAATAATGCAAAATTAGAGGGAATAGAAAATGTGAGATTTGAAGAAGGCAATGCAGTGAATCTTCCTTTTGAAGATGAAAGTTTTGATGCAGTGACAAGCAACTATGTCTATCACAATATAACGGGGAAAAATAAACAAAAACTTTTACTGGAAACATTTCGTGTACTTAAAAAAGGTGGAGTTTTTGTTATTCATGATTTGATGAATAAGTCAAGCTATGGAGATATGAATAAATTTATGGAAAAGCTGAAAAAAGATGGATATGAAGATGTGCAATTAATTGATACAACAAAGGGTCTTTTTTTGGACCACAAAGAAGCTATCTTGCTAGGACTTTCTGGCTCAACTCTTCTAATTGGTAGAAAATATAATTGTATATAAATTAGTATAAAAATTTTAGAAAATTAATGAGGTATGTAAGATGAAATACAAAGGGTTTTATTACTTATTATTTAAAGGCCCAATGAAGAAAGTTCTCATAGAAAAATATGATAAAGCATATGCATCAGAAATTATTAAAAAGAGCAAAAAAATTTATCGAAAACTAATAGAAGAGGCAGATGATATTGGAAGCGACAATCCCATGGCATACAATGAGATGTTCGCCCTTGTCTTTGTCGCTCCATACATAGCAAGCGAAAAGAAAATTCCGCCAGAGACCATCCAGGAAATGATGCGTCGCTCTCTTTATTTTGTCAAATGGTATTTTTCCTTGATTGATCTCAATACTAGAAGGGGAAAAGAGGCCAACAAGAAAAATATTCTTAAGTATTACAAGTGGTACACACCAGAAAAAGAAAAGCTTTATCCTACGTCATTTAAGGTTGATTTTGTGGGAGAACCCTATGAGAGTGCTTGCTATTATAGAATTACTCGTTGCCCTATATGTATATATACCAAAAAAATCAATGTGTTTGAACTGATGCCACTTTTCTGTGAGCTTGACGATTTGATGATAAGCCTTCAACATGGAGTTTTACATAGAAAAGAAACTATCGCCAAGGGAGGAGATTACTGTGATTACTTCATTGTGGGAGATAAAGAGTAATAGATAAATTTTTTATTAGAGAGGATATTTTTACTTGCTTTCGAAAAAAATTAAATAATGAGGATTTAAATGAAATTTATTAGCTACGGAAATAGAAATAAGAAGTCCATATTATTTATTCATGGACTTGCCTCTACTGCAGACCAATGTTTCAAACCTCTTCTGCCTTATTTGCAAGATTATTTTGTGATTTTCTGTGAATTGGACGGACATTATGGAACTAACCCAAAAGATTTAACTTCAATGAAAGAAACTATAGATTCAATAGAAAGCTACATATTAAATGAAATGAGCGGAAGCGTCTATGGACTATGCGGTTTTTCTATGGGAGCAACCATCGCAGTTGAACTAATTGGAAGAGAAAATATTTCTGCTTCGAGAGTCCTATTAGATGCGGCGATTACTGCGGAGTTGGGTCTTATGGCAACATCTTTTACACACGCTTTTATCATTGGTACAAGTAGAATCAAAAATAAAAAGCCTCTACCTAAATTTTTATTAGATAAGCTTATGGGCAAAGATAATCTAAGCGTAATAGAAATGACCTATCCGCAAATTTCAAAAAAAACTATTAAAAATGCCTATAAGTTTATCTATCATTACAAGGCTCCAGAAAATTTAGCCAAGTTTTCAAATCCAGTAATGTTTTGGAAGGGGAGTGAAGAGCCTATCCCGGGGAAAAGTGAAAAAATATTAAGAGAGTATCTTCTGCAAATGGAGACAGAAGTATTTGAAGGAATGGACCACGGACAATTTCTCCACGAACATCCCAAAGAATACGCAGAGAAACTTAGATTATTTTTGGAAAATAAATAAGGAGAATATTATGGATATAACACGAGCAATATTAGATGGAATTGCAATGGCTGCTATCTTTAACGGTGCAGTGGCAGCTTTTGTACTGATTAACCCGAGATTTTTCTTCGATTCCTATCCAAAAGAAATACAAAATTCGGCTCCAGAAAAGATGACAAAAGAAGAAAAAAGAGTAAATTTAATACTTACGTATATAATTGCAGTAATCTGTTTGATATATGGAGTGACCTCTCTTTTACATACAGGAATAAGAGAGATTAGAGATCTTTTCTGGATGAGCTATATTCAGTGGATAATATTAAACTTTGGAGATTTTCTTCTGTTGGATGTACTTTTGTTCCAAGGAAAGTACAAAAACAGGATCGTCATACCTGGTACAGAAGGACATGAGGACTACGAATTTGGAAATTGGATGAAGCATTTGGCCATTAAGGAACATTTTATCTTGATGCCATTTTTACTAATTCCAATCGTATCCATAGTAGAAACGTGGCTAGTGTTGCTACTTGTATTATAAAATAAAATTTGAAAGTTGTGACACAAAAAGAAGTTCGAGAAATATCCCTTTAAAAAATGTGACTGATACACGATAATAAGCAAAATAAATATAAACAAAAAAATACGAGGAGAATAATTTGGAAATTAGAAAAATATAAAAATCAGATTTAGAAGAATTAGCAAAATTAATGGTAGATGTCTATAATGCCCCACCTTGGAATAATAAATGGACAGTATAAACAACCCTGGAATCTTTAAGCGATATTTCAGATTTTCCAAAATTTTTTGGAAATGTACTTGTCGATGGAGAAAAAATAATTGGTGCAATAATTGGTCATATAAGGCAGTTTAAAGAACCTTGACTCCACATTCAAGGGAGGCTACTATATTCTTATAGGACTTATTGCGTGGTAGATAGATATGACTCGCAATATACAGTCAGTGGATTTTTGATTTTTCCATTCAATTTTTTAAATTAAATATAAAATTTAGGAGGAATTATGAAAACAATTAGAGTAACTGGAATTGGAAGTGTGTCTGTTAAGCCGGACACCACTAGTCTAAGAATAACTTTTGGAGGAATTTACAAAGACTACGAAGAAACTGTGAGACAGTCTGCAGAAAAAACTAAGATTTTAAGAGAAGCCATAGAAAAGTCTGGGCTCCCTGGCGAAGCTCTAAAGACCAAGGATTTTTCAATAGAGTCAGAATACGAAAGCTACAGAGATTACAATAATGATTACAAGAAAAGATTTCTTGGATACAAATTTTACCATAGGACACAGATTCAGTTTCCAAAGGACAATAAAATGCTAGGTCGTATTCTCTACGAACTGTCACTATGTTCTGTTAAGGTTGAATTTTCAATTGACTACACTGTGAAGGACAAAGACGCAGTGAAAAAAGAAGTCTTAAACGTGCGGTAGAAAATTCCAGAGAAAAGGCAGAGATTATGGCAATAGCTGCAGGAGTTAGCTTAGGAGAAGTGCAATCCATAGATTATTCTTGGGGAGAAATAGATATAAGAACATCTCCAGTTGATAAGTTAGAAGTGAGAAAATCATATGCCTTGGAACCATCCTATGACATTGATATAGAACCAGATGACATAGACTTAACAGATACAGTGACAATGGTATGGGAAATAAAACAGTAGGTGAATAAGCTTCGCTTACAGATTTAAAATAGCAAAACTTTTAAATAAACTAAAGAAATTATAAGAGTTATGAAATCTACAAGTTGATGTTAAAATAAAGTTCTAGTGTCAGGCTTATCTAAAGAAATGCCATTGTATAGGAAGCATTGCCTGGTAAAAAATAGGGCGAAGACTATAGTACTTATGACTAAGATCCATGGTATAACGACGAATTAGAATTGTATGGAGAGTGAAAGAAGTGAATATCAAAGAAGAATTATTGGCTTTGCAGGATATTTCATACGCTGATTTTCAGGCGAAATTGACACCAAATATTCCTAGAGACTTAATTTTAGGAGTTAGAATTCCAGAGGCTAGAAAGCTTGCTAAAAAAGTTGCAGAGGAGCCGGAAACATCAAAATTTTTAAGAGATTTACCACATAAATATTATGATGAAAATATACTTCATGGACTCCTAATTTCTGAAATGAGAGACTATGATGCTTGCATTGAGGCAGTTGATGAATTTTTGCCTTATATAGATAATTGGGCTGTTTGCGATATTATGTCTCCCAAGATTTTCAAGAAGAATAAAGAAGCACTTTTGGAAAAAATTAAAGAATGGTCCGCATCGGAAAAGACCTATACTTGCCGTTTTGGAATTGAGATGTTGATGTCTCACTTCCTTGATGATGATTTTAAGCCTGAGTATTTGGAAATACCTCTTTTTGTTTATTGTGAAGATTATTATGTTCAAATGATGATTGCGTGGTTTTTTGCAACTGCTTTGGCTAAAGAGTGGGATGCCACCATAAAATACATGGAAGATAAGCGCTTAGATACATGGACTCACAATAAGGCAATACAGAAAGCACGTGAAAGTAGGCGTATTACATTGAAAGAAAAAGAATATTTAAAGTCACTTAAAGTATGAATAATTTTAGTTGATAGTGAACTTTAACTTGAACATCTTATGATATATTTTTGCATTTTACACTAGGCAAGGTATTTTGAAATAAATGACATTACTTTTGAAAAATTATCAATTTTATCCATGCTGTACCCTCAAACTGTATGAAGAGTGTGTTATTGATAAAAAAATAGAATAAAGACTTAAAAAGAGTTGTTATTAATAGCTTTTAGGATTTTAGAAAATCTTAGAAGCCATTATTTTTTTGCAAATTAAATTGTGAACAAATTTAAACGATATATTTTTTAAATATATTCTTCTCTTGTAAAAATCTTAAATCTAAGAAGAGGAAAGATGATATAATACCGATGATAATTAGTATCAATGTGAGGAGTAAATGTTTAAGAGTTTTTTTGAAAATTTTAGAAAGCCGAAAGACAATTTTGGCGGCAGATTTATGTTAAAGAGTATGAATAAAGGCCATGAAAAACTAGCCAAGTGGGGAAGGTCTTACATAAATATTGATAAAAAATACACTGTACTAGATTTGGGCTGCGGTGGTGGAAGGAACATAGAATATTTTTTAACTAAAGCTGATAAAGTTTATGGTCTTGATCATTCAAAGACAAGTGTAAAAATGGCAAGTGAAATAAATAAAAAAGCCATAGATACTGGAAGATGTCAAATTTTTGTGGGAGATGTAAAGAGTCTTCCCTTTGAAGACGAATCCATAGATATTGTCACAGCTTTTGAAACTATTTACTTTTGGAATGACATAGAAGAATGCTTTAAAGAAATTTATCGCGTCTTAAAAGAAGGCGGACAGTTTTTAATATGCAACGAAGTTTCCTCTAAAGAAAGAAGAGATGTAAAAAAAATATTGAAGATAATAAATTTTGAAGTTTACAAGGCTGAGGACTTGACAAAAATGCTAAGAGGATTGGGCTTTACTTGCCAATATTATTTAGACAGTAAAAAACAAATGGTAGTTATTGCTAAAAAATAAGATAAAAAAAGGCAAGGCATAAAATATGAAAAATCACAGTATTTATTTCAATTTATTTAAGTATCCTATGAAAAAAGTTTTGCTAGAAAATTATGGACAGGACTATGCAAGAGAAATAATGAAAAAAAGCAAAATGATTTATGGAAAACTTATAGAAGAAGCAGATGATATAGGTAAGGATAATCCCATGGCATACAATGAGATCTTCGCCCTTGTCTTTGTCGCTCCATACATAGCAAGCGAAAAGAAAATTCCGCCAGAGACCATTCAGGAAATGATGCGTCGCTCTCTTTATTCTGTCAAATGGTTTTTTTCCTTGGTTAATCTCAATACTAAGAGGGGGAAAAAAGCCAATAAGAAAAATATTATTAAGTATTACAAGTGGTATACTGAGGAAAAAGAAAAGCTATATCCTACGTCATTTAAGGTTGATTTTGTGGGCCAACCCTATGAGGGTGCTTGTTATTATAGAATTACTCGTTGTCCTATTTGCGCTTACACCAAGAAACTTGGCGTATTTGAACTGATGTCCCTATTTTGTGAGCTTGACCATGTGATGATAAGTCTTCAACATGGAGTACTTCACAGAAAAGGTACAATAGCAAAGGGAGCAGATTGTTGTGATTATTTTATAACAGGTGATAGAGAATGAAGTCACAAGAATTTAAAATGCCTGCTTTCGGAGTTGGACCCATCTATGTGTTTACTTGTTTAATACTTACAATAGTAGCCTTATGCCTTCATTTCAAAGGATACCTATATAAAGGAGAAGTAAATAAAGGGAAAATAATTTTTATTATAAGTGGAATATTCTTAATCCTTTTCGGCATATATTTATGGCTACAAGCAGTCATAGTTGAGAAAATAAATAAAAAAGTTAAAGAGAAGAAGTTGATAACAAGTGGGGTCTACAGTTTTGTAAGGAATCCTGTTTATTCGGCCTTTATATTTATATTCACAGGCTCTTTATTACTTACAGCAAACTATTTTTTATTAATACTGCCTTTTATTTTCTGGGCTTTCTTAACAATACTAATGAAAAACACAGAAGAAAAATGGTTAAAAAATGAATTTGGAAAAGATTATGAAATATATTTAAAAGAAGTAAACAGAGTAATACCTTGGATTAGAAGTAAAAGCAAGTAATTTTAAGTAACAGCTACCTTTGTAGCTGCTATTTTTTCGCAATTTCTTAGGAAATTTTAGTAAATTTTTTAAACTTAATTTTAAGTTAAAAGGGAACAAGAAGTTTTATTCTCTTCTTATTTTAAATTATTGTCTTAAAGATTAATCGTAAGGAATGATATAGGATGGGTAACTGAGGATTTTTTTTAGTTCTTCTAAAAGAACAGGCAAAAATTCTGTGTAGGCTTTTCCTCCGGCTGGATAAAAAAGGTCCCCTATTTTAGGGAGCGAATGAAAAGCAGCTTGTCTGAATTCAAAAATTAGACTTAACAAAATTGGGATAAGGGGCAACAAGGCCAAGGCTAAAAAGTGGACCAAATGGCCTCTTGCTTTTTCTATATCCTTTTTCAAAAAGTAGAAAAAAGTAGAGAAAAGCAAGTACCAAAAGAGAAGAAATCCTCCTATTAGACCTATTATTGAAAGTAAAATGAAGAAAATTCGAAAAGGCCACTGATAAGCAGGACCTTGAAAAAACATAGCTAAAAGAGAGTTAAAGGGACTGATTAAAAATAGAAAAATTCCTATTTTAATGAGTCCATAATAGTTTATATGAAAAAATTTATTTTTATTCATAGATAGCTCCTTGGATAATTGGAGATTAAGGTCAAGCACAAGAATTTAAGTCTTTCTAGCTTATATGCTACTATTTTGTTCTCTGAATAGCAAATAAAAATATAACAGGCCTTCTTTGAAATAGAATAAACTGTGTAAGAAACTTAGAACAAAGATCTTTGGTGAGCATTTAAAAACAAGTTTTCAAAAATTTAATATTAATTTTAACATCTAACTTGAAGGTGCTTTTTTCTTCCTAATTTCCTAAAAATTAAAAAATTAAAAAAAATCACCCTTTTGGATGATGACCTAAAGGGCGACTTGATATAAAATTATTGTAGAAGAATAAACTTTGACTGAAAATTAATTTTAATGAGGTTGTAATATGAAATTTATGAGAAAAACTCTTGCCGGGACTTTGGCTATGATAATGATGATTTATATTTTTTCTTCAGCTGTCTTTGCCACAGAACTTGTGGGCAATGTCCAATATCCAAAGTTTAACGACACTTACGATAATCCAGGTGACTTTATCTTTGGCGATGTCACTGACTAGGAGCTTATTGATGATCTTGGTTTCAGGGACCTCAAGGCTGAGTCTTGGTAGCTCAGGTATGTCTACATAGCAAACTACGACAAGATAATGAAGGGAAAGTCAAAGACAATTTTTTATCCCCTTGGCAAGGTGACTATGGCAGAGCTTGCTTGCATCTCTGCTAAAGTCCACTCCAAGTTAATGGTATCAAGTTCTGATAAGAGGTACGAGGTTGCTGGCATGCTTGGTCGCTGCGACAACTTTTACAAGAAGGGCTTCATAAATCCCGATGTGCCTCTTACAGACATATCTGATGTTAAGGAAAGCACACCCTTTGCAGAAGCTTTCTTTCTATACTATAATAAAGTTAAGGGATACTTATTATTAATGAGAGGGATATTATGAAAAGAAATTTTAAAAATTTTTTTATTATGATACTTGTTCTTGCCCTCCTTGCAGGATGTCAGAAGGGGAAGACTTCGGCAGAGGGGTCAAAGGAAAATACAAATAACACAAGTGAGGCTAAGGCTGATAATAAGAAAAATTCTTCTGGAGAAGATTCTAAGAAGACTTCTTCTAAGGGTAAAGAGGATTTAAAGCCCGTTAAGGGGGCAATTATTGGCTCTATGTCTTCCTATGTTGAGGACAGGGAAATCTGGAATGACTTCATTGATGAGAAAAGAATAGGGTCTGCAAAGAGGGATGAATTTGGTCTTCATTTACCAAGGATACTTTTGGATTCTAGGGATGCAAAGAAGGCAAACCAAGAGATTGACGAAATTGCAGAAAACTTAAAAGAGTTTTACCAGTCTGTCAAAGGAAAGATAGAGGAGGACGACACTGGCATATACTCCTCATTTTCAGTTTACCAAGACGACCATGTATTGAGCCTAATGATTGAGATTTACGATACTTGGATGGATGGTACTCCAAGCTATTTTGCATATAACTTTTCTCTGCCTGATGGAAAATTTATTGACGAATATGAATTGATGAAAAATTTTGGCGTAGAAAAGGATGAGATTTTGGGCATGATTGAAGACGGTTTGAGGGAAGAGCAAGATTTTACTACTAAGGTCTACCACAATGACGTCCTTGACTATTCCTTTATCTATAATCCAAGCAACGCTACTGGTGTGATTCTAAAGGAGCTATGGGACAATTTTGAAAGTAAAAAGAATCAAATTTATATAGACGAAGTAGGAAAACCCAACTTCCTCCTTAGCCAGTATCCTATTGTAAACAAAGTCTCTTGCCCAATAACTTTGGAGCTAAAGGCAAACAGCTTTAATAGGGACCCCATTTCTTATGAGTATTTGAGAATGGCGAGAAGTCTTGGCATAGATCCCAAGGACAAAAACCATAAGGCTTTTATAATCCGTCTTGGTGCTGCCTTTGATGAAGAAAGTTTAAGGGCTACTCTTGAAAAACTAAGTGCTTGGACAAATATATTTTTAAATCATGAGGATCCGGGTATGCTTGTTTCAATAAAATTAAGCCAGGGCGGCGACATGCCTTATCTAAATGGAGAGGAGTGCTACCTAATCATTCCTAAGTACAGGAATGCCTCTGTTTCTTTAGAGGAATTGGAAATTTCTCAAGATGGAAAGTTAAAGGAAGTTTAAAATGAATTGTTAGATTTTAATGCTTGTGCTGGAACAACTTTTGTCTGTCAAAACATTAGTGATATCGCTCCAAATGGAAAGATCACCATAAGGTATAGAGACGATGTAATAGAATTTTCACCTTCCATTAGTTTGAAGGATGGCAGCTTGATGCTTCCTGAGGGAGTGACTGACGCAGAAGATATTCTTGATTGGAAGAATCTAGTCCAAAAAAATATTTATTCATCAACTATGTTTGAAATAATGAAATCTATAATTGGAAAGGGTTAATAGTTTTGATGCAATAACTTGTGAAGATAAGTTAAGCAAGAGTATTAAGATAAAATAAAAAAAGAGACAAGAAAGGCACTTACAGAAGTAGGTGCCTTTTGTATGCCTAAACTTAGAAAGCATAGTTTAAAATTATTAGCATCTACAAATAGTAGGTGCTTTTCTTATGCCAAATTTAAGCTGGTGCTAATATAATGAGAGGGAATTGACTTTGTACATTTTAGACATATTATAAAGTTAAAGGAGAGTAGAAAATGGCTACTGCCATTAACATTTTTTAAGAGAGAGTATCAGAGTAGGTGGAATTCCTTTTGAATTAAAAATAATGTTCCAAGTTAGGACATGAACTTCTGTGCTTTTCATAAATGAGTTTCAATAAAATAATTTATTTACAAATATTTTACTAAATTTTGATTTTTTTTTAATTGATTTTTATTTTATGCAGAAATATAATATTTTTTGTTGTGATTAAAAAATTGCAAAGCCAATCTTAGATAGAGAATCTAAAAATTTGCTAGTCTATAGAATTAAAGGCATTTCAAATTATTTAAGAGGTTGAGGAGTTTATACATAAAAGATGAATTTATTTTTTGAAAAACTTGTAAGCAGTACTTTACAAATTATTCTATTTTCAATTATTCCATTAATTTGTTGGTTTATGACATCTAGAAAAAAGGAAAGTTTTTTTAAATGGATAGGCTTAAAAAAGATTACTGGTGGCAAAAAAACATGGACTGCCATAATTTTAGTTGCAATTTCTTTTATATTAATTGGTCTTTTGACACTCTATGCCATAAGAAATGTAAAAACTGCAACTTCTGTTTTTTCGGGACTTGGTGTAAGAGCAATTCCAAGTATAATTGTCTATGCTGCTTTTAATACTGCCTTGCCAGAAGAGTTGTTTTTTAGGGGATTTTTGCTAAAGAGATTGATAAAAATACTTGGATTTAAGAGAGCAAATATAATCCAAAGCCTTATCTTTGGCTTACTACATGGATTTATCTTTCGTTCGTATTTAGGGACTATAACACTTATCCTAATAGTTTTATTTACTGGTATAGTTGCTTTATTTATGGGAAAAATTAATGAGCTTTATTCTGATGGATCTATTTTACCAAGTTGGATCATACACACACTTTCAAATTTATTATCTGGGATGTGTTCAGCATTTTTAATTTTCTAATTATGAAAATCCTATTTTTAAGTCATAGATTTTAAATCTAATAGTTTAATTAAAAATCTTATTTATTTTTTTCTGGCGCCTAAGGGATTAGGTGCTTTTTTTGCAATAAAATTTTTAATTTTAGTTAATAAATTTAAATTTCTAAATAGTCTCTTTTATTTTGTTGATATTGAAAGCTATCGATATGAGTGATAATATAAAAATATTGATGACTATCGATATACTTATTTATGTTATGGAGGAAGGCTTATTATGGATTCTTACAAATATTTTGTAAAAATATTAAAAGTTATTTCAGAAGAAACTCGCTTAAAAATTATTGATATGATCTCATGCGGCGAAATGTGTGCATGCGATATTTTGGATAAACTTAGAATTTCACAGTCAACTTTAAGCTATCACATGAATTTACTCACTAATAGTGGGCTTGTAGATGTTAGAAAAGATGGTACTTGGATGAAATATAAATTAAATGAAAAGAAATTTGACGAGTTAAAATCTTTTATAGAAAATATTAGCAGTAAAAAACCTAATTGTATCTGTAAATAAAAAATTTAGGGAGGGAAAAATTATGAAAAAGAAAGTTGCCTTTATTTGCCTGCATAATTCTTGCAGAAGTCAAATTGCTGAAGCCTTGGCAAAAAAATTGGGAAGCCATGTTTTAGAAGTATATTCTGCAGGCACAAAATTAAAAGATGGAATAAATAAAGATGCTCTAAGATTGATGAAAGAAATTTATAATATTGATATGGATCTCACTCAAAAGCCAAAATTAATTAAGGAAATCCCAGAAGTAGACTATCTTATAACAATGGGATGTAATGTGTCATGTCCTTTTTTACCTTACAAGTATGAAAGTGAAGATTGGGGATTAGATGATCCAACAGGTAAATATGATGAGGAATTTATAAAAGTTATTAAAACAATTGAGGGCAAAGTTATTAAGTTAATTGAAAAAATTGAAAATGAGGGATAATAATATTATGGAAGAAAAAGAAATAAGTTTTTTTGAGAAAAATCTTACATTATGGGTCTTAATTTGTATGGTTTTTGGAGTTTTAGTTGGAAAATTCTTGCCTGAAATTCCTGAAACTTTATCTAAATTTGAATTTTACAATGTATCAATTCCAACGACTATATTATTATGGATAATGATTTATCCTATGATGTTAAAAATAAATTTTTCTAGCATAAAAAGAATTAAAGATAATCCAAGGGGGTTATTTGTAACATGGATAGCCAATTGGATAATAAAGCCATTTTCAATGTATCTTATAGCATATTTTTTCTTTTTTGTAGTTTATAAGAATTTAATCAATCAAGATTTAGCTAGTGAATATTTAGCAGGAGCTGTTTTATTGGGTGCTGCTCCATGCACAGCTATGGTATTTGTGTGGAGTAAGTTAACTAAGGGGGATAGTTCTTATACACTTGTGCAAGTTGCATCAAATGATTTAATAATTCTTCTAGCTTTTATACCAATTGTAAGTTTCTTATTAAATATGAGTGATATAAAAATTCCTTGGGAAACTTTATTTTTATCTGTAGTGCTATTTATTGTTGTGCCATTAGTCCTAAGTATAATAACTAGAAATTATATAATTTCAAAAAAGAGTGAGGAATATTTGATAAAAAATTTCATACCTAAGTTTGATAAGTACACAATGGGGGGACTATTACTTACTTTAGTAATTATATTTTCTTTTCAAGGGTATCGCATTATTGAACAGCCAATTAATATATTGCTAATAGCAATTCCCCTTATTATTCAAACACTTTTTATTTTTGCAATTACCTTTAGCATGGCACATTTTGCTAAGTTACCCTATAGTATTGCAGCACCTTGTGCCATGATTGGGGCTTCTAATTTCTTCGAGCTTGCTGTGGCAGTTGCAATTTCACTATTTGGTTTATCCTCAGGTGCAACTTTAGCAACAGTTGTTGGAGTTCTTGTGGAAGTTCCTGTAATGTTATTTTTAGTAAGAATAGCAAATTCTATGAAAAGTAAATTTGTATATAAATAGCAATATCAAAAGATAGACCTTTCTTTAAGTTTTACTACAAAATTCACACAAAAATTACAATTATTTGATATAATCTAGAAAAATATTTAGTGAAGCTTTATGGATTATCAGGTAAATCATAAGCTTGCAGAAGAATATTATAATAAAATCCATGCTCCACTAAAAGATTTTTATATCATGAAAAATACAAGACATGGACTCATGATTTCTAAATCAAAAGAGTTTTCAGAAATAGTGCATAAAATTTATTTTAAATACAAATGGATATATCAATAAGTATTTTAATCAAAAAATTATATAATCGACTAATTATTTTAAAAGTTTATGGTATTTACTAGAATAATTTAGTTAAAAAAGGGTCTGTTGCAAAAGTCCCATCATAGAAAAAAGACGAGGAAACATAAAAATCCTCGTCTAGAAGAAAATCAGATAGACCTATTTATGCCTAAATTTAGAAAGCATAGTTTAAAATTAATTAAATTTATTATTTGAGCTACTATATTTTTACGGTTAGGCTTTAATTTCTCTAGGTGTGTCCTTTACTGAAAGGAAAACTGTTAAGATAATGCAGAAAAAGCCTGCTAATTCTACTAAAGAAAACCTCATCCACAAAAATATGGAAGCAAGTAGGGTAGCAGAGGCTGGTTCCAAGCAACCTATTAGGGTTGTCTTAACTGGACTAATATGTTTTACGCCTTCAAGAAAAACTGAAAAGCCAAGTGCTGTTCCAATAACAATTATTATTGTAATCATTAGACAAGCTATGAAGTCAAGATCCTTGGTTAAGATCCAAGCCTTGGTCAAGATAGATATGAGGATGCCACCTAGAAGCATGCCCCAACCAGTTACGATAATGTTCCCCCAAGAAACTATAATTGGTCGAGAAAAAAGTGTATAGGTTATCAAGGTCCTCACGATTGTCAGTTATGACAACAAAATTTAAATTTTCATCTAAAAATTTATTTATAATTACTTCTGCTAATTCTCCAGAGCCACATATTATATAG
>QWCE01004993.1_pt1 | contig 15652 bp, 21 predicted proteins | sample 1972531 | NCBI WGS metagenome assembly QWCE01 (sample SAMN09866716, study PRJNA288562) | Human gut metagenome isolate term4_stool, whole genome shotgun sequencing... | reverse complement strand
AAGGAATGCAAGAGAAATGTGACGATTTAAAACTAGTTATGTTCGATTTTAATAAACAAATTGATACTTATTTACAAGAAAGTAACACTTTTGATAAATACTATAAAAATATATATGAATAAAGAAGAAACTAATTTGTTTCTTCTTTTTCATACTCACAATTTGAACAAGCAATTTTATCTTTCTTTTTTACTAATATGCTTTTACATTCAGGACATTTTTCAGCTATAGGTTCATACCAAGAAGCAAAATCACAATCAGGGAATCTATTACATCCCCAAAATATTTTGCCACGTTTAGTATGTTTTTCTACAACTTTACCCTCTTCACACTTAGGACAAGACATTAATTCTTTTTCTTCCTGTTCTTTTTTCTTTATAAATTTACATTTAGGATAATTAGAGCAGGCAATAAATTCTCCATATTTCCCTCTTCTAATTACTAGTGGACTATCACATTCAGGGCATATCTCGCCAGTTTCTTTTGCCGCCTTTTTCTCCATATTTTTAAAAGCATCTTCAACTATAGGTTCAAAAATATTATAAAAATCTTTTAAAACTGCAATATTATCACATTTATCCATTGCAATCTCATCTAATTCCTTTTCCATATTAGCAGTATATTCCACATTAATAATATTACTAAAGAATTCTTGTAATTTATCCGTTGTTTCTATTCCTATTTCAGTTGGTACAAACCTTTTATTATCTAGTGTAACATATGCTCTAGTTTTAAGTGTTTCCATTGTTGGTGCATATGTAGATGGTCTACCTATTCCTAAACTTTCCATTTCATCAATTAATGATGCTTCAGTATATCTAGCAGGAGGCTTAGTAAAATGTTGTTCTTTTACTACTTCAAGCGCTTCTATAGATTTATCTTTTTGATTAGTTAAATCTGGTAAAATAACATCTTCATTTTTTTCATATTCACTATATACCTTTAAATAACCATCAAAAATCAAAGTACTTCCATTTGCCTTAAATAAATAATCATTATTTTCTAGTGTTACACTAGTAGCTAATACTTTGGCATCTTTCATTAAAGAAGCTAAAGCACGATAGTAGATTAATTTGTATAGCTTATATTCATCTGGTGTCAAATATTTTTTGATATCTTCAGGTTTTCGATTTATACTTGTTGGTCTAATACCTTCATGTGCATCTTGCATATTTTCATCTTTCTTTGCTTTTTTTACAACACCCACATATTCACTACCAAAATTAGTTTTTATATAATCAAAAGTTTCTTTAACAAAGATATCAGATAATCTAATAGAATCAGTACGCATATAAGTAATTAAACCTGTAGTTTCGCTACCTATATCAATACCTTCATATAGTTTTTGAGCTACACGCATTGTTTTAGAAGAACCAAATCCTAGTTTAGAAGATGCCTCTTTTTGTAAAGTTGAAGTTTTAAATGGAACTTTACCTTTTTTATTTTTTTCTTTAGTATCAATATCTTGAATACTAAATTCTTTATCTAAACTATTTAAAATCTTATCTGCTTCATCACTAGATTTAATTTCAATCTTTTTATCTTTATATTTTTGTAATGTTGCATCAAATCCATCAAATTTTGCTTCAATTGTGTAATATTCTTCTTCTTCAAAATTTTCGATTTCTCTTTCACGATCTACTATTAATTTTAAAGCAACACTTTGAACTCTTCCCGCACTCTTACCGCCAGTTTTTGATTGCATTAACTTTGATAAACGAAAACCAATTATTCTGTCGATTATTCTTCTTGTTTCTTGAGATTTAACTAAATTATCGTCTATTTTTCTAGTATGATTAAATGCATCTTTTACAACATCTTTAGTAATTTCATGAAACTCTACTCTTTCATAATCATCTTCTTTAAGTCCTAATGCATCATATAAATGCCAAGAAATAGCCTCTCCTTCGCGGTCAGGGTCGGTAGCTAAATAGACTTTATCACTATTTTTAACATCTTTTTGCATTTCAGTTATTAATTTTTTCTTTCCTTTAATAGGAACATAATTAGGCTTAAAATTATTTTCAACATCTACACCTAAACCAAATTTTCCAGTTGTAGCTAAATCTCTAACATGTCCTTTACTAGATATTACTTTATAATCTTTACCTAAATATTTTTCAATAGTCTTACTTTTACTTGGAGATTCTACGATTACCAAATGTTTCATTAAATCACCTTTCTTTATTTATAAACTTTTACTTAATATTAAACCATTAAATTTAAAACTGCAAGAAAAAATTACTATAAAAATATAGCAATTAATATTAAAACTTCAATTTTTTTGTTATTGGAATTTTTTGGATATCAAGAAATTTCTCATTTTCATGATTAATCTGATTGTCATTGTGTATTAAAAAATTAAGATAGTCTTCATTACTATAATTAGTTTTAAAAGTATAATCATTTGTTGTTTCATAATATAAACCATTGCGATATGATAAAGCAAATCCATCCAAATAATCTTTCATTACTTCATTTTCTATTTTTATAAATCCTTTTTCTAATAAATTATTTGCAACATTTTTCTAGACCCCGTCATATTCATAAAAATACCAGTAGAACATCCTAAAAAATTAATAGCACCTATTCTATTTAAAATATTTTTATCTAATTTAAAAAATTGAGAATAAGTAATATCAACCAAATAAAATTCATTATTTAAATCAATAATATTAAAATAATGCTGTTTTAATCCATTATATAATATAGGACTATAAGTAAACCCAGGAAATAATCCTATTTTATAACATTTTATATTCATCCCTTGACACACATTCTTTATATAATTACTGGCAATAAAACATTTACCAGTTAAATCTAAATCATCAAATTTCAATTTTTTATCAGATCTATTATTATAAATATATTCTCTTGCTTGATTAACTATATATGAAATAGGATCAGATTTTTTAACTTCTATATTAAAATTAGATTTAATATCTGTTATTTTTTCATTTGCTAGCAAACTTTCACATTGTAAAACTAAATTTTCAATATAAGGATAATTTTTTTCAAAGTTTGGATCATTTTTATATAAATATATAGATATTTCTTTAACATAATCATAAATACTATTCATTATATTTATTTTTTCTGCTATGTTACCAGTATTTACTATACAAGCTTTATATTTTAATATAGTTTCATAATATTTGTGATAATCATTTAAATGTTCTAATTTCATATAATTCTCCTACTAATAAAAAAATCCTAAATTAAGGATCTATTTTATAACCTAAATGATAAAGTTTTTTCAGATAAATCAATATATTCTGGATTTTGACCAAAATGATATACAGTCATACCATTATTATCAAATAGAACATCCTGACCTACTTCAAGCTCTGTAATAGCTTCTAAAGAATCAACATCAACATATTGTGTGGCATGAATTAAATACAATTTCACAACTCTTCTAGTTCCAACTCTTACAAATTCATGTTTTCCATTAACAGCCATTTTTGGATAAGCACCTTCTATTCTAGCTATTTCTAATTGATTTAAAAATCCTATATTTAATTCTTTATTTCCAAAAACAGAATTATCTAAAACATGTTCTGCTTCTGTGTCTTTATCTTTATCCAAATAAAATCCTGCTGTAGGAACTACAAAAGATGCAGCTATAGCAATTGCTGATAGCTTGTTTCTAATATCTTCATACTTATTAATTGGCTTTTTCATTCTTATCCTTCCTTTCAATTAAAAAAATCCCTCAATAAGGATACTACTATATTTAATTTATTCTAACCATTCCCCATTGGTTCAAATAAAATAACATATAATTATTTTAATGTCAAGTTTTTTAACTATTAACTAAGCTCTTTTCTTCTACTACATTTTTTACAGGTTTATAAGAAAAACGATAGTTATCTAAAACTCCATATTTTTTTATTGCTTGTAAATGTTGTTTAGTTGGATAACCTTTATGTTTAGCAAACCCATATTCAGGATGTATTTTATCAAGATCATACATCATTTTATCTCTAGTAACTTTAGCAATAACACTAGCTGCTGCAATAGATAATGATAAGGCATCACCATGAATTATAGAAGTTGAATCAACATCAAGATCTAATGGCATTGCATCAATTAAAACATATTCTGGCTTAATCTTTAAATTAGATAATGCTTCTTTCATAGCTAATTTAGAAGCTTCATAAATATTAACTTCATCAATAATTTTGGCACTAATAACTCCAACACCTATAGCTATAGCATCTGTTTGTAAGATTTCATAAAAGGCATCACGCTTTTTTTCACTTAATTTTTTAGAATCTGTTAAACCCAATAACTCATAATTTTTAGGCAAAATAACAGCTGCTGCAACTACCGGCCCTACAAGAGGTCCTCTGCCTACTTCATCAACACCAGCAATTAAAGATATATTTTTTTTATATAATTCTTTTTCATATTTTAGCAAATCAGGCATGATACCCTCCTGATCTAGATGATACAAATATTTTATTTTTTATCTCTTCATTGTCAGGATGGTCTAAAACGTGCATAAATGCTTGATCATCAAATGGATAATCTAATTTTAATTGATCAGTATTTACATTAAATTTAGTCTCAAATTCTTTATTAGTCATTTTTAAAACATGCCACTTTGATATTTCATTAGGATTATGTTCTTGCAAATACATAATTCTAGCATATATAGTAGATAAACCTATAACATAATATTTTGTATTTTCAATCAATGTTTGTTTTCTTATTGGTTGATTTAAATGCTCATCTAAATATACTAATACTAAATATTTAGATAACATATCCTTTTTATTTGCATGTAATAATGAAGGACTATTTTTTATTGCTGATGTAATCTCTTCAAGAGTTAAATCCAATTCTTGTAAAAAAATAATAGTTTCCTCTAATCTATATGACAGTATAGTCATACTAACTCTTTTATTAGTGCAATAATTAAAAATAATTTCGCACATTTTTTGACGATTAGTTGCACTTAAAAATTCTGAATAAACTAATTTTTCTTCTAGTAAATTATCAATTTGAGCTATATTCATAGTTAATCCTCTATTCTATCAAAAGTAATTCCCTTAACATATTCTTGTTTAATATCATTTAAAATAGCATTACTAACACGATCGTAATCTATCTCTCCACCACTTATTATAGCACCAATCTTACGTCCAATGCTATCATAAACTACAACTAAGTCTTCATCTAAATAATCTAAATTATATCTTTTTTTCAAAATATCTTTATAAAATAAATCTAATTTTTTTAAAATATGAACTGCTACTTCATCTATGGGTAAAACTTCTGATTTAATTGATGTCATACTAGCTAAATTTAAAGCAATTTCTTCACTATCAAATTTAGGCCATAAAATACCCGGCGTATCTAATAAAAGTATATTACTTTTAGTTTTTAACCAAGTAAGATTTGTTGTAACTCCTGGCTTATTTCCAACGTTAGCTATTTTTTTACCAGCAAGCTTATTTATCAAAGTACTTTTCCCTACATTAGGCACTCCAATAACTAAAGCTCTAATCTCTTTTTCTTTTAATCCCTTTTGTTCTCTTATCTTTTGGCTATTTTCCATTATTAAATTAGTTTCATCAATTAATTTTTTATAATCTTCATTATTATTTAAATCTAAAAGTAAAACTTTATAACCTTTACCTTCATAATATTTAACCCATTTATTAGTTTCATTAATATCACATAAATCTTTTTTAGTCATAATTAATATTCTAGGTTTATTTTTTAATATTTCATCAATATCCTGTATTTTAGATGAAAAAGGTATTCTTGCATCGACTAATTCATAAACTACATCTATTAAATTATACTTTTCCTTTATTAGTCTTTTAGTTTTAGCCATATGACCTGGATACCAGTTAATATTAGTTTTATTTTCATTCATTAGAGATCAACTCCTTTTATAAATCATATTTTAACTCAATTATTTCACTATTTATATAATTATTCAAATATATTTTATTTTTATTATCTGTATCAAAGGAAAAATTAAATAATGTCATATATGGATCTTCTTTTGTTTGTAATATTGAATTTTCAAACTTGTTTTCTTTTGATCTATAAGATAATATTGTTTTAATTTCATTCATTGTTTTGTATTTTAATTGTTCATTACATTTGTTTAATCTAAATATGCTATTACTTCCTTTATCAGTTACTTGATTAAGCAAATAATCTTTATGAATAAAATGATTAGAATGTACATAATAATCATCTATATATTCAACATCAATACTATCTGAATATACTTCGATAGAAACTGCTACATTATTATTAATATCTATTGCATTAACATGAAAACCTGATGCAACTTTCATTTCTTTACATCTTTTAATTAAATCGTCAATTGACCTTGCTTCAGATATATGTCTTTGTAAAAAATATCTTGGATGATTTTTAATATCAACATTATCATCATGACAATAATTAATAGTTTTAACTATTCCATAGCTATTCCAACTAATACCATTGCCAAATGGCATATTGTACATATCATTTGTAAGAAACCAATTATCATTATCTATTTTTACTTTACTTAAGCAAAAATTCCCTTCAATATAATCGCCATCTTCATTATGTGAAATTATAAAACTACCATTACCCTTTTTACACATAATTGTTGTACAATGTTCAAATTTTATATCAATAATTTCAGGACACATGATGGCAAAATAAGTTAATCTATCAATTCCTAAACCATCTGCTTTTCCTATTGTTTCATCATAATATTTTGGATATTCATTTTTCAAATTATCAAGTTGGCTAACAATTTGGTTTTTAATGTCGTTATTTAATAGCACATTATTAATTTCCTCTAAATTAATAATGACATTTTTCCTAAAATATTCACCTGATAATTTACCATTTTCATATGGTGTATTATTTAAATATAAAATATCTGTTTTCATAATATCATTCACCTACCTTTTTGCTAAGTATTATGTCATATTTAATACCATATTTTTTATTATTAGGTGGCGTAATCACCTTACTAATTCCAACTACTTTTTGCATTAAAAATAATCATTTTTTATGATTTTTTGTCTATTTTATCATTTTTTATATTAAACATGCAAGATATTAAATCTCACAATCACTTATTTTATCGGAGTTTTCTCCTATTCTTGGATAAATCGTAATCAACCAGTTAATTCCGACTTTAGTTAACTTTTCTTCTTGATTGTTATTTTTCATTTCAGCTCTGATTTTTCTTTTTTGATACATATCCATTTTTTTCACTTCTTTCTATTTCTCTTTATTTTAAAAAAATACTTAAAAAAGTATTTTCTAATTTCGCCCTTTAACTGGATAATATTATATCATAGTTTTGTCTGTTTATAAAGTCTAGTGCACTTTTATATTACCATCTTCACTAACAACAATATCTTCAATTAACTCATCTATCAAAATATATTCATCCAATCAGTATCGTTATTTTTTATTGTTTCTTTTTCTTCTTCCTTTTTTGAATACAAATTAGAAATTATGCACAAAATAATTAAAACAATAATAAATAGTACTGATATTAATAATTCTTCAAACATTTCTTACTACTCCTCCAAATCCATTAATTTCCATCATTTTTTGATAAAAAAAGCAATACAAAAAAACTTTTATAATCCTTTCGTACTGCTTAATCAATTATAAATTTCATATTTTTATTTAACTACATTGACATTATAGCCTCCAAAAGCCAACCGGTATCGGCGTATAATTTCAACCGATTTCCACTAGAATTTTTGTAGTGTTAAGGAAGTTTTTAAAATGTTATTTAAAGAAGCAATTACTTTAAGAATACTTGAATTATGTAACAAATATAATTACACTCCAAATAAACTTGCTGAATTATCTGCTATTGCACCATCAACATTAAGAGCATTACTGGCAAACAATGTAGATAATCCAAGTTCTACAATTATCTTTAAAATATGTAAAACTTTAAAAATAGAACTTAAAGATTTTTATGACTCTCCATTATTTGATATGGAGAAATTGGAGTATTAAAATAAGAGGCTTGTAATAGCCTCTTTTATCGTTTTATAAGATATATTATTTTTCCTTAATTATATTTTTACTACATATATAAGTTATAAAGAAATAACCTCCATATATAAATATTATAAACAAAGATGTTATTATAACTGATTTTAAATTAAAACTAACACCCATTGTTTTTAAAATATTATTACAAAACATAACACCAAATATTGAATGAATTATAGCTAGTATAAGTGGAAACATAAAAAATATTCCAATTTGTTTAAAAAGAGCTTTATTTAATTCTTGTTCATCTACACCAATTTTTCTTAACACAACAAATTTTTCTACATTGTCACTTGACTCTGATAATTCTTTTAAAGCTAAAATAGCAGCACACGATATCAAAAATATAATTCCAAGATACAAACCTAAAAATGTAACAATAGCACCAAGTCCAACACTTGCATATCTTATATCTTTCTTAGTATTAAATGTTATGATGTATTTACTAGTATTATTTAAAAATGAAGTAACATCTTTCTCTATATCATCTTGATTTCCATTATAATCAGCAACCATTTTGTTAGATATCTTTTGATTTTCATTTAAAGCATCATCTGGTAAAACAATAAACCCAATCTCTGACTTTTGACTACCCATTTCATAAAAACCATTAATTGCTTTTTTATATTTTGGTAAATATATTTTTTGATTAACTATAATCACTGTATTTCTTTTTAAAGCTTCATTCTTAATATCAATCATTTCTTTATAGTTCCCGACAACAGCATATTGATCACTATTTAAATTGATTTTTTCTAAATTAAAATTATTAGCTAAGTTATTATAGTCACTATTTTTCATTAAAACAATATAATCATCATATCTTAAAAAAGGATAATTTTTCTTTGCAGTTTTATAATAAGTTCCTAATGTAGATTTTAAAGTAACATAATCATCAGCATACAAAGAAAAATAAACTATATTTTTAAATTTTTTAAAATCAAATCCATTCTTTGTAAAAATTTCTTCAAAACTTAATTTATAATTTTCTATTTGTTTATCAGTAAAATCATTAACTTCTAAATCAACATTTGCAGGTTTTGAAATTTCTATATCCCTTGGAGAAAATTCTACCACATTTTTATTTAAAGAATTCTTCATTGACAAAGCACTTGATAGTACACAAATCGTTATAAATAACATCAAACATATTATTGTCATAGAAAAAGTCATAGTATTTATTTTACTTGAAAACTGTCTAAGGGTGAAACTATTTAACCCTTTATAATAGGTGTTCTTCATACTTATAAATATTTTTAAAAGCAAGCCCGATAAAGACCAAAACACAAAGAAAGTTGAAATAGCACCTACTCCTATAGGAACAAAAATACTATTTGCATTAGTCATTTTCTCAATGCCACCAATAACCTGATAATAAGCAAATCCTAGTGCTATGCAAGAAATAATAAACACTATTGTACAGAACAATGGATTTTTTAATTTTATTTTTTCAGATTTTTTATTAGAATGCATTAAATCTATCAATTTACATTTACTAATATTTATAGTATTAAATATCATAACTACAAAATACATAATACCAAAATAAATCAAAGTTTTAATACAAGCATTTGTTGAAAATACGAACTGAAATCTAGTTAAATCTGCTTCAAACATATTAGCAACCAAAATACTCATCAATTGTGATAATAAAAAACCTATTCCTAAACCAACTGCCAATGAAACTATACCTATTATTAATGTTTCAATAAATAATATTAAGGATATTTTCTTTTTGCTCATTCCAAGCGTTAAATAAACTCCAAATTCTTTATTTCTTCTTTTTATTAAGAATCTACTTGCATAAACAATTAAAAACGCTAATATTATAGATACAAACACGCTAACACCAGAAAGAACATTGGTCATAAGTTTTATTATTTCTGCTGTTGTTGATGATACCTTCATCATAACTGACTGATCATCTATTGCATTGAACACATAAAAAATTGCAACACCTAGTATCAGAGTAAAGAAATAGATGGCATAATCCTTTATACTCTTACTAATATTTTTTAATGATAACTTAAAGAGCATCGTTTAAGTCACCACCAAGTAATGTTACAACATCTATTATTTTATCAAAAAATTCTTTTCTAGAATTTGTTCCTTTAATTATTTCATTAAAAATTTTGCCATCTTTGATAAATATGACTCTTGAAGAATAACTTGCAGTAAACGCATCATGTGTCACCATAAGAATTGTTGCTTGTAATTCTTTATTCAAATAATCAAATTTTTCTAAAAGCATTTTAGCTGACTTTGAATCCAATGCACCTGTTGGTTCATCTGCAAGAATTAACTTTGGATTAGTAATTATTGCTCTTGCACTAGCGACTCTTTGCTTTTGACCTCCACTCATTTGATATGGATATTTATTAAGTACATTAACAATATCAAGTTCTTTTGCAACTTTTTTAATTTTTGCATCAATTTCTCTTGAATTCACATTTTGAATAGAAAGTGCCAAAGCAATATTTTCATAAGCAGTTAAAGTATCAAGCAAATTAAAATCTTGAAATATAAAACCTAACTCTTCCCTTCTAAACTTATTTAGACTATTTCCTCTTAATTTTGTGATATCATTACCTGCTACATAAATATGTCCAGATGTAACTTTATCAATTGTAGATATACAATTTAAAAGAGTAGTCTTTCCAGAGCCACTTGCTCCCATTATTGCAACAAATTCTCCCTTTTCAACATCAAATGATAGGTTATCAATTGCTTTTGTAAGACTAGATTTATTGCCATAATATTTTTCAATTTTATCAATTTTTAAGATATTTTCCATAATCTTTCTCCTTTCTGATTACATTGTAATATAAAAGATAGGATTAGTCGTTATTCTAATATTACAGAATATTACAATTTTGTAATATTTATTTTTAGTATCCAAATCTGCATAAACTTTAATCAACTTTATAAAAATCATTTTTATAAAAGATAATTGTAATTTTTGTATATTTATGTATTTCAGATTCAATAATTATCTTATGTCCTAATTTATCGCATAATTTCTTGACAATATAAAGTCCCATACCTGTTGATTTTGCCATTATTCTACCGTTTTCACCAGTGAAAGATTTATCAAATACTCTTTTTATATCGTTTTTAGGTATTCCTATTCCATTATCCCAAATAGTTAGATATACTTTATCTTTTTCATCTTTTACACTGATTTTTATTATTGGATCGTTATTATTCTTTTTATATTTAATACTATTGTTTATAATCTGATTTAATACAAACTCTAACCATTTCGAATCCGTTAAAACTTTTTCATTATGAATATCAACTTCAAGATTAACTTTGTTTTCTAATAAGTCATCTTTATTTTTTAAAGCAACATCTTTAATAATCTTCTGCAATTCAATTTCTTTGATAAGATAATCTTTTTCGGCATTTTCGCTTCGAACGAAATATAAAATTTGATCTATATAGTTATCTAACTTTCTAATTTGTTCTATATATCTCTTATCAAACATATTTTTGTTGTTATGAATTAATAAAGTTAAACTTGCTACTGGAATCTTTACTTCATGAATCCACATTTCTACATATTCCTTGAAATCGGTAATACTTAAATTATATTCTTTTACATTTTCAATCATTGACTTGTTTATATCATAAAGAATTTGATAAAAAATTTCGCCATCATAAAAGTTTGGCTTATTTAATATTTCTAAAATTAAATATTTTTTATCTAACTTATCAAGCGTATTTAATATTTTTTTGTAAAATTTGTATTTCCTGAAATAATCAAAAATAATATTAAATGTTGCAACTAAAAAAAATAATATTGTCAATGCTATTTTCAAATCATTTTCCACTTTAAATGCGTTTAACATAAGAATAGCAATTATGAATCCAACAATTGACACAGTTATCTGTACTGTTTTATCTAATAAACATTTTTTAAAACTCATAATAACTTATATCCTTGTCCTTTTCTTGTTTCAATGCTATTTTCAAGTCCAAAATTTTGTAATTTATTTCTTAATCTACTAATATTTACTGTTAAAGCGTTGTCATTTATAAATTCATTATTATTCCATAAATCAGTCATTAAATCATCACGAGTTACTATTCTACCACGATTACTTAAAAGATATGTAAAGATAATCATTTCATTTTTAGTTAGTTCTAATACCTTTTCACCTTGTTTCAATATTCCTTTTTGTGGATTAACACTAATATTATCATAAAATAAGTCGTCCATATTATTATCCATTCGTTTAAATATATTTTGTATTCTCAATAATAAGATTGTTGGATTATATGGCTTAGTAATATAATCGTCTGCACCATAAGATATAGATAAAACTTCATCTACTTCTCCTACTCTGCTCGTAACCATAATAATAGGAACATTAGATTCTTTTCTAATTTCTTTTAATAAAATTTCACCATTTTTATTAGGTAAATTAATATCCATTAAAATTAAATCAAATTTCTACTTCATACCCTGAGTTTTCTAACAAAGATTTTAACTCATTTCTGATAATTTTTTCATCTTCTATAATTAATATTTTTTTCATAGTTTGTCTCCTTTCATAATTTGCTTTTTTAATCATTCATATTATATCACTTTAATTTTCTAAATTATAATAATTCAGAAAATTAAATATAATTATTTTATAATTTTTTCTGCTTCAACTTTATCTAGGTTGCCATATTTAATCATTTTATTTATAACTTGCCTCTGTCTTTCAATTGCTAAATTTTTATTTTGAATTGGATTATATAAAGACGGAGCATTTGGGATTCCTGCTAGCATAATTGATTCACTATCGTTCATATCTTTTGGTAATTTATTAAAATAACCTAAACTTGCTGACTTAACAGAATAAAATCCATTGCCAAAATATGAAGTATTCAAATATAATTCTAATATTTCATCCTTATTATAGTTACTTTCTATGCTAAATGCCATAAAAATTTCTGCAACTTTCCTTACTATTTTCTTATCTTGTGTAAAATAGATATTCTTGGCTAGTTGTTGGGTAATTGTGCTTCCTCCCTCTACAAATTTCATTTTTTTTATATCATTTACAAATGCTCTTCCAATAGAAATGACATCTATCCCAAAATGTTTGTAAAATCTATGATCTTCAACTGATACAACTGCTTTTAAATATATTTGAGGCATATCATCAATTTTTACATAATCTTCTTTTTGCCTAATTGTTGTAATTTTATCCTTTAATGGCATTTTATTTATGGCATTCTTATACATTTGATAACCACTACAAATAAAATAACTTCCTATACAAATAAATATTAATAAAATTGTTATTGCAATCTTTTTAACTAATTTCATATAAAGCTAATCCCTTCTTTACTAAAAAGTAATTTATTGCAATAATATTATCATTTTTTATCATATAAGTCGTCATTCTAATATTACTCAATATTACAATTTTGTAATATAATTTAATTATGTATCAAGGCTATTTCTTTATTTTAAAAATAACCTTTTTTATTTTAGTATATAGAATTAGTATTTCTATACTTAATTTTAAAATTGCAATTAGCATACTTACTCAGCCTTAAAGTAGTTAAATTACTCTGAGGATCAACATCTACAACTAACACTTTTTTCCCTTGTTTAGCCAATGCTACTCCAAGATTAAATGTTGTTGTGGTCTTACCAACTCCTCCTTTCTGATTTGTGATTGCAATTACCTTGCGCTTACTTTCTTGCATATTCTCGCCTCCTTTCTTTTAATTTAGCCGCCTTAATTTAATAAGATGGCTATCATAAAAAAAGAACTGACCATTTTTAATCAGTTCAAATATGTTTAATAAATTTTATTTAATTTTAAAATTAGTTCATCAATAGGTTCTGTATATATACTCTGTTTTAATTTATCATTTTTAAATTGTATTAAGGCATTCAGTTTATATTAGTTTTATTTTCATTCATATGTATTACCTCTTCTTTTTTATTTTTAATGTCTTCTAACATTCTTTGAAATTCTGGTCTATCAAAATTAGTTCCTGTATATCCATCATCTACATAATAATCAACTAATTTAAATTATTTATGTTCTTTTAAATAGATTAGTTATACTATTAGACTCTTTTTGATTAATAAATTCTTCTTTTGATAAACGAAGATATGCTGCTGCTTTTGCATACACAAATGTTTTTTTGCTATTCTTTTTCATTATAATTTTATTTACACATTAATTTACTTTACAATTTCTACCATTTCTTTATTATCTTCAAAAGCACTTTTTATTAAGTCTTTTCTAATTAAACTATTAATAAAATATTCTTGAATAAACTGAGCATAACAACATCTTGGAATAATAGAATTACTCATTAAATTTATTACAAATTCACGTTTACTAACTTTTCCTAATGATTTTAATCTTTCGATTATATTATTATCAAAATAATCTAAATCAACTGATTTGACACTTCCATTTATCATATATCTAAGTTCTTTATTTGATAATATTATTTCATTCCATTCTTTATCTAATTTTTCTTTCTCGTATTCCCTTAATATATGTTCTTTATTTTCTAATTGTTTTATTTCTTCTTCACTATTATGAAGTATAAAACTTGACCATATATTTCCTTCACTTGCAAAAATTACACTTATTTCTTTATCTTTAAAATGATGACAAATAAAAAGCAACATACAATATTCATCTGCATCAAATAAGCTTGACCACACTCTTATTTTTTTAGCATTATTTACATATTCTTTTAATTTATTAAATAATTCAGTAAAATCAAAGTCTATTTTTTCACCAGATATAAATTTATTAAGTTCATTTCTTTTAAATTCTTGCATTTCTTTTAAATTACCAATATCAAAAGAAAATGGTAAATGTACTTTTATATTATCAATCCCAACTCTTTTAAGTGCTAAAGATACTGTAATACTTGAAGTTATTTCTATTATATCAGTATTATTTCCTATAAAATTATTTTCTAAAAACATAAAATTCGCATCCTTTCTAACATTTTTATATCACTTTTTATACTATTTTCAATTATAGAAACACCAATTTTTATTGATTCTTTAAGTGAATCATTTTAATATTAATTTTTTCTCATTATCAGTATCAATAACACTAAATTTTATTCCTAGCTGATTATTTTTAATTGCTTCTATTTCATAATCTATCATATCTTCTGGTAAATTATTTATATTACACCATACTATTTGAGAGCATTTATCGGGTTCATTTATTCTTATTTGTCCCTTATAGTTTTTAACTTCAAAATATATATCATAATATGGTAATAAAGATTTATTGCGCCTATTAACAACAAATGTATCAACAATATCATCTATTGATATTTCTATTCCAAGTTCTTCCTTTACTTCTCTTATTAAAGCTTCTATTGCATTTTCTTTTTCATCAACATGACCAGCAGGTAAAGCTAAAAATCCAGGCCATAATTTAGTATTTTGTCTTCTTTGCAATAAAATATCTTCATTTTCATTTTTAATTATCAAATATACAGCAGATAAAAATTTTTCCTTTTTCATAAACTACTCCTTCATAAAGATTACTAACAAATTAATTATACCATATGAATTAATATATTAAATAATTAAAAAAGAATTATATATTTT
>QWCE01003897.1_pt1 | contig 15660 bp, 13 predicted proteins | sample 1972531 | NCBI WGS metagenome assembly QWCE01 (sample SAMN09866716, study PRJNA288562) | Human gut metagenome isolate term4_stool, whole genome shotgun sequencing... | reverse complement strand
ATTTGGAACATTGAACTATTTTTTTATGCTTTTTTTCATAAATTTAAAAAAGCTAGGATAGTTATATTATTACCTATCCCAGCTAAATGTTAAAGAGCCATTATATGTTCCATATTATATTCCTCATTTCTTCTTACCTTATTATATTTTTTTCATAAAAAAACTGAGATAGATATCTCAGTATATATATTCTATTCATTATTATCACTGTTGTTTAAGTCAGCTTTTTCTTCATCTTCAAATGTTTTAAGGATTTCTAGTTGTGCAACTAGTAATGCTTCACTTTTTCTTTTAAATACATTAATGCTTTCTTGTATATTATTTAGTTCTTGCTTCTTACCTTCAATTATTCCATCAATATTACCAGTCTTATCTCTATATACTTTTTCTGCTTCATCTAACACTTTGTTTGCTTCTGTTTCAGCTGATTGCCTAATATTATCTGCTGTTTGTTTTGCAATAAGTAGTGTGTCTTGAAGTGAGCCTTCAGCGTTTTTATACTCTTGTAATATATTTTCAAGTTCTGATATTTTATCTTCTAGATTTTTATTCATTAACATAGCTCTTTCGTAGTCTGCTGATATTTCATCTAAAAAATCATCTACTTCGTCTACATTATATCCTTTTAATTGTCTTGAAAATTGTTTATTGTCTATATCTATAGGTGTTAACATCTATCCCTCCATTTTAACGGAAACTAAAATTATTATTATTTCTCTTTGATCTACCATTTGTAGCTGATTGTATCCTATAATCACGTGGTGCAGCTATAAATATGGCATTACTAACTTTTTCAATATGACCATCTAATGCGAAAACTCCACCTGATACAATATCTATTATTCTAGTTGCTACATCTTTATTTAGTCCCTCAAAATTTAATATTGCTGCTTGTTTCTCTCTTAGAATATATACTATTTCTTCTGCTTCTTCAAGTCTTGTAGGTTTTACTATTTGCATTCTTATTGCATTTATATCTTCTCTTTTTACTATTTTAGGTCTAGCACTTGGCTTAAACATAGAAACCTTTTCTTCTTTTTCTTCGCTTTCATTTTCTTCTTCATCTGAAGCTATATTTAATCCATAGTCTAAATTTTCTTCATAATCATATTCCTCTTCACGATCAAATGAAGAAATAAAATCTTTTATTTTTTCAAACATTGCGTTTCTCCTTTTACTGACTTTTACACATTTTATATATTATTACTATAACATATAAAAACTATGCATTTGCAATATATTATCTTTTGTAACATAAATTATAAATATTGTAATCTATTATGTACAATATTTATTTAATATATTATGTAATTTAATCTATACAAATCCTGATAATACTATGTTTTTGGTATGCTCACATTATATTTTTGCTTCTATTTTTATTTTTATTTATCTTTATCCTTTTCTTCTTTTAATCTAGATAGAGTGCTATATTTTTCCATATCTTCTTTATCTATCTTAGGTGATATACTTATTTCATCATACTCTACTACAGATGGTGCATAATCCATTTTTATACCAGCTTTTTCGTAATCTGCTTTTGTATATGATTCAATAAGTGAATACTCATCTGTTTTTCTAATTACCTTAACTGGTATTATTTCAGAATAGCCTCCCTTATCTTTTTTAGCAAAATATAGTCCGTTTTGTGCCTTAACTAATGCATTATTATTAATCTTAAGTCCTTCTTGTGACCACCATACTATAGAAATATTTACTTTCCTATATTGTGATAACACATCATATAATCTGTCTACTTTAAAAACTAATATATTTTCTTCTTCAGAGATTTTTTTCATATATACAATTTCACCATCAATTTCTTCATGACTTCCAATTCTTATTCCAACAGTATCTCCTACTTTTCTATCTTTAGTATTCTTATTTTCTAGTACACATACTAAATATGTTTTAAATCCATCTACTATTTTAACATTGTTTTCTACAGTTGATACTATATTCCCACTTTTAATATCAACTTCAGATATTACCTCTTTTGTTAAATAGTCAAAATTATCTGTTTTAAGTTTTCCTTCATATCCGTCTATCTTGTATGAAACATTTCCTGCTTCTGTTGCAGTAATTATATTTGTATTACTATTTAAGTTATTTTCAAGTTTTGTTTTTTGGTCAATTAATTTCTTTAATTTATTTCCTTCTTTTGATAATTCTCCTGAAGTTTTAGCTTTTTTAAGTATTTCTTCATTAACTTCTTTTGTTATTTTAGTTATTTTTTCTTGTTTGTTTATACCATTAATTTCAGATATTAGTGCTTCTATCTTCTTATCTAATATTGTGCTTTCTGGCGATTCAATCTTCTGATTATTTTCTGCTAATACCTTTTCTATTTCCTTGTCAATATTTGCAATTTCTTCTAACATCTTGTTTTCATTATCTGCATAATATCTTCCAATTTTTTCGCCTTTTCTTACCTTTTGTCCTTCTTGCTTATCTTTTTCTATCCTTTTTTCACCATTTGTTAAAATATTTTCGTTTCTAACAATTAAAGCCTTTGTATACTCTTCATCAACAATTTTACCAACACTTACAGTAAAATTTTGTGCAGGTTGAGAAAATAATTTAATTATTTTAGGTATGTAATTAAATATAATAAAAAATATTATTATACTTGCAATTAATAATACTACTCCATTATATTTTTTATGTTCTTCCAAAATTATTTCTCCTTTAATTTTAATATTATCTCTTCAGTTAGTTCTTCTACTGTATTCTTATCTTTATCAAGTATAATTGGATTAAGTTTTTTAAACCATGTTAACTGCCTTTTAGCATAACGTCTTGTTCCAAGTTTCAAATCATATACCATTTCATCATATGATATATTTTCTTTTAAATATTCTAATGGCTCTTTATATCCAATAGCTTGCATGGCTGTTATATCACAGCTTAACATATTTTCTTTAGTAAAATCTGATATACTTTTCATATCCGTATTTTTAGATATTATATCTACAATTTCTTTAGTTTCAGAAATAAGTCCTAATTCTAACATCTTGTCTATTCTTTTTTCTATTTTTTCATATAGCTTTTTTCTATCTTGATTTAACATAAATATCATATAGTTATATTTGTTATTGTAATTGCTATTATTTATATTATTACTATTTTTATTTATTTCATTTAATTCATTTCTTGCTTTTAATATATCGTCACTTGCTTTTTCTCTTCCAATGTAGTCTAGTTCTAATATTCTAAGTATTCTTTTTTTGTCATTTGAAGATATTTTTAAACTTGAATTAGGATCAATCTTACATGCCATTTCATATAATTCTTCTAGTGTTATTTCACCATTTAAAAGTTTTTCTTCCAAGCTTTTCCTATATTTTAATATATGATTTGTATAGTCTATTTCATAATTACTTGCTTTTTCTTCTGCCTTTTCATCTTTTTCATCTTTTCCTTTTTTAATTTCTACTTCTTTATCAAAAGTATAATCATATACAAGGGAATTAATATATAATCCTGTTCCACCTACTATTATAGGAGTTTTACCCTTTTTTATAATTTCTTCAATACATTTTAATGCATCTTCTTTAAATTCTTTTACTGTGTATCTTTCATATGGCTTTTTAATATCCAGCATATAATGTTTTATATTTTGCATTTCTTCTTTTGTTGCCTTACCTGTTCCAATATCCATTCCTTCATATATTTGCATAGAATCTGCAGATATTATTTCACCATCTATTTTTTTTGCTAAACTAATTGCAAGTTCTGTTTTACCAATTCCTGTTGGTCCTACTATTACTGGTATAATCATTTTCTTGAAAACTTTCTTTCTATATCATATTTTGTCATCTTAATTGCAGTAGGTCTTCCATGTGGACAAGTAAATGGGTTTTCTAAGCTCATCATTTCATCTAATAGTGAAACTATTTCTGTTTCAGAAAGTGACATGTTTGCTTTAACTGCCGCTTTACATGCAACTGTTGCTAAAAACCTATTTTCTATTTCTTGCCTTCCAGAGTTTACTGCTCCATCTATTTCATCTAGTATATCTAAAAATAATTCTTTTGTATTTAGTATTTCAACCATACTTGGTACACCAACTAATTTAATTGTATTTAATCCAAACTCTTCTACTTCAAATCCTGCTTTTTTGAATATTTCCATATTTTCTCTTACTAATTGGTATTCCCTTCCAGATAGTGTAATTACATCTGGCATTAATAATTGTTGTATATCCTTATCTTCATTTGAATAGTAATTTGCTTTAACTTTTTCAAATAATACTCTTTCATGTGCTGCATGTTGATCAATTATATACATTTCATTAGATATTTCTATTATAATATATGTTCTAAATATCACTCCAATTATCTTATATGGTATCTTGCTTCCTTTAAATATGCTTTGATTTGAAGCTTTTTTAAGTTTAGATGATACATTTAATTCTTCTTCTAATTTTCTTTTTTCAATTTGTTTTCCTATTACATCTATTCCAAACGCTTCTTTATACATTTCTTCAAATCTATCATTTATTTCTTCTTCATTATTTGATGTTTCTCTTATTTGTTCAGAACTTAATATATCTGTTTCTAAATTTCCATCAATTAACTTTTCAGATAATAATTCTTCTGCTATATTTGGGTTCTCTTTTGATTGTTCTTGTTGTTCATTTACTAAGTTTTGATCTTTTGATATATTTTTTTCATCATTTTCTATATCATTATTATCTACTATTTTTGTTTCCATATCATTTGCATTTACTATTTTAGTTTCTCCTAAAACTTTTTCATTTCTAATAGTATGATCAAAATTATTTTCATCTTTTGATTTTTCTTCTTCTTTTAATTCTATTTTTTTAGTTTTTTCTTCATTCTCATCTTCTTCTATTTTTTTACCAAATAATTCATCATCATTTTTTTCTTCTAAATGATTTACTTTTTCTAAATCTGATCTAGTATCTTCATATTCATCTAATATACTATTTGGATTACCATATTGCTTTTTATATGAACTAATTATTTCATCAATCTTTGATTTAGATACATCACCTTTAATGCTCTTATCTATATTTTGTATCTTATTTTTTAAATCTTCATTTTTTAAATAGTCATAATTATACTTGCTTTCTCTTAATATATTATCATTACTTTTTTTATTGTCTGCTTTTTCTTCTTTATTATTTTCTTTTTCCTTATCTGCATAATCACTATTTAATATATCTTCTGTTAACTTATGCATTTCTTTGTTAAATTTAAAGTCTGCTTTTGCTACATTTTCTACTAATTCTTCTTTTGATAGTCCTGTTTTTACTGCATTATATACAGCTTTGAAAACATCTTGTTCTCTTTCAAATCTTACCTCTAATTTTGCAGGATGCACATTTACATCTACTAGCTCTGGATTCATTTCAATATTTAATATGCAAAAACCAAATCTTCCAAGTGGTATTAATCCTTTAAATGCTTTTTCTGTAGCAGATGCCAATACCTTATCTCTTACATATCTTTTGTTAATATAGTATATTTGGTTTCTCCTATTTGATCTAGATATCTCAGGCTTTCCTACAACTCCTGTTACTCTTATTCCCTTGTATGTTTCATCTACTTCAACTATTGCATCTGATACATCTTTTCCAAATATTGAATATACAACATTTTTGAAATCATTTGATCCATTTGTTTGTAATATAACTGAGCCATTGCTAATTAATCTAAATGCAATATTTTTATTGATTAAACTTAAGTTTCTAATATTATCTTCAATATATCCTGCTTCAGTATAGTCTTTTTTCAAAAACTTGTATCTTGCAGGAGTATTGAAAAATAGGTTTCTAACAATTATTGTAGTTCCTTTTTCGGCTGCTGTTTCTTCAAATGATATTACATCACCTGATTCTACTTGTATATCATATGCATTTTTACCCTCTACTTTTGATATCATCTCAACTTTTGCAACTGCTCCAATTGATGCAAGTGCTTCACCACGGAATCCCATTGTTTCTACATCATCTAAGTCTTTTGCAGACCTAATCTTACTTGTTGCATGTCTTTCAAAGGCAATTTCCATATCATCTTTTTCAATACCAGAACCATTGTCTGTAATTCTGATGTATTCTATTCCACCTTTTCTTATCTCAATTGTTATTTGTGTAGCTCCTGCATCAATAGAATTTTCCACTAATTCTTTAACTACAGATGCTGGTCTTTCAATAACCTCTCCTGCCGCTATTTGATTAATTGTAAGTTCATCTAATTGGACTATTTTAGCCATTTTTTCTCTCCTTTAAATTGATACTTTAATATAGTCAGATATTTGTTTAATTTCTTCTGCTGTATTATCTACATATTTAACTTCTGCCTCATTTGGAATATCAATATATCCATATTTCTTATATAATAATGATATTTCCATATCTATTTCTTCTTCTTTTGTAGCATTTTCTATGTTAATTGGTAGATTTAATGTTTTAAGTTCATATATTTTTTCTAACACCTTATCTTCATCTATTACAAAGTTTTTACCTATTCCTTTTTCCATTTCTGCAAGTTTAGATGTATATATTTCTACCATTTCATCTTCAATATTTTCAGCCTTAAATATCATAAGTTCTGCTAATATATCATGTATTTTATAATTACTATTTATTGTATACACTTGTTCTAATTTCTTTTGTATATCTTCTGTAGCATCTTCTAATTTAATTTGTCTATATTCTTCTGCCTTCTTATTTCCTGTAATTAGATCTAATATTTTCTTATATGCTGGTTTATTTTCAATCTTGTTTACTTCATCGTCTATTATTAGAAGGTTACCTTCTGCAATAGTATTTTCAACAGTTTTGCAGATAACCCTTTTAAGCTCATTTTCTTCTATCATAACTAATTCATCAAATCTATCAATGTTTGTTCTTTTCTTAGCTGTTCTAGGATTGTATATTGCATTTAAAAAGTTTTGTACTTGTATTGCAGCTTCTAATATTTTTCCTAAATTCTTTTCGTACTTTTCGTCAGTTACCTTCTTATTTACTTTATTAAAATAGAATTTTTCAAAATCATCATACATTTTCTTAATTTCTTTTTTAAGTTTTACAGATTCTTCTTTTATCTTAAATGCATCCACTATTGCTGAATATTTAACAGATGTTTCAGCTCCTATTTTTGCAAATTTTTGTTGCTTTCTAATTAGGCTATCTACATCGTCTATTATCTTACTTATTCTATTTAAGTTTTGTCTTAATGCTTTTTCAACATCCATGTATTTAATTATTTCTAAATCATTTACTTCTTCTATTTCTTCTACTGTTTGTTTACTTATCTTTTGATCTATAATCTTAAACCTCTTTTCTAGGTATGTTATATATTTTCTTTTGTACTCTTCTATTTCTACTATTATTTTTTCTTTTTCTTCTTCTTTTGCAGTTATTTCTTCTTTTGTTTTAATTATTTCATCTTCAAACTCTTCTTTGCTTTTAAGATAATGATCTAATTCCATATATAATTCTTGTATTATTTTTTCAAGTTCAATCACTTCTTTAAAATTATTATATTGTTTTGTTCCTTCATCAAATAGTAATATTTTTTCTACATTATCTTGGTCTAATTCTTCAACTACTACTTCTTTAGAATCATCACTATCTATACTTTTATTTTCTACTTTTTCTTTATCTGGCTCTTTTTCTTCTTTAGCTTTATCTTCATTATTTTTAGATTTCAATATTTCATTATATCTTCTATCTAATTCTTGCTGTATATCATTTTTAAATTCATTAGATGTATTATCTAATTCTTTTTCATTATTATTTTCTTCATCATTATCTACATTTGCATTTACTTTTTCAACTTCTGCTTTTTCTTTAGCTTTATCTTCTTTAATATATTCTAGGTCTTCATCATATTTTAATACATCTGTTTTTTTGATAGTTCCTTCAATAATTGGTCTTATTTTTTCTACTCTATTATCATTTTTTCTTGCTTCAACATTTGCAATCATTAATTTGTTTATTCTATTTAAATCAGTTTGTTGTAATATTATCTTAAATGATGGTGTAATTAATCTTGCAAGTATATCTGAATATTCATCTGTTGCTACAAAATATGGTTGTGATACATCTTTTAGCTTTAATATTACAACATCAGATATATCATCATATATTTTAGTTTCTGCTATGAACTTTCCAATTGTCCCTTCTAAAAATACATTTAATTTTTTCTTGTTTGCTATATTATTTAGTTTAGAAAGAGAGATTGGTACATATATTGTTTCTTTTTTATCAAGTGCATCTAATTCTATCTTATCACCATAAAACTTTTTAGCTTCTTTAATTTCTGATTTAGTATTTAACACTTGTTTTTTACATGCTGAATAAGTATGCTCTATTGCATTTGTTATTTCTTCTAATTCTCTAAATCCAACTTTGTATTTATCCATTTCCTTTGTATCTAATATATTATTTCTTACATCGTCTATTACAAAGTTTACTTTGTTTCTAAACTCATCATCTAACATTTGTTGTATAATTAGTTTTTCATTATCAACAATATAGTATCTCATTTTTATCCCTCTTATCTTATTTTATCTTATCTTTTGTTATTATTTATTACTTGTTACTTGTTATTATTTGCTATATTATAATATTTTTTAAGCTTTTGTTCTACTAAGTAATTAATTGTTCCATTTGGATATTTACCATTTTGAAGTTTTCCTGCAGGTACTCCTGTTAATATTTCTATACCCTGGTCTATTTTTGATACTGGATATATATGAAACTTATTCTTTTTAACTGCTTCAATTACTTCTCTGCTTAAGTGTAAGTTTTTGACATTTTGCTCAGGTATTAATACTCCTTGATCTCCTGTTAATCCCTTTCTCTTACATACTTCATAGAATCCTTCAATCTTTTCATTTACTCCACCTATTGGTTGTATATCACCTTTTTGATTTACTGATCCTGTTACAGCTAAGTTTTGCTTAATTGGTATTTCTGATAGGCTAGATATTAGTGCATATATTTCTGTAGATGAAGCTCTATCTCCATCTATTCCACCATATAGTTGTTCAAATGTTATACTTCCTGTAACTGCAAGTGGAAAGTTTTGTGCATATTTTTCTCCTAAATATCCTGTAATTATCATTACTCCTTTAGAGTGGCTAGGGCCTGACATCTTAACTTCTCTTTCGATATTTACAAAACCTTTTTCTCCTGCATATGTATTTGCTGTAATCTTAACTGGCTTTCCAAAGCTTGAATCTGAAAAGCTTGTTACACTAAGTCCATTTATCTCTCCTACCTTTGATCCTTCAGTATCTATTCTAAGTACATTTTCTTCAATCATTTCATTCATTTTTTGGTCATATTTTTTTGACCTATTTTTTCTTTCTTCTATTGCCTTATATACATATTCTTCAGTTATCATGCTTTTCTTATCATTTTTAGCCCATGTGCTTGCTTCTAATAATAGTCTTCCTATTTCTGCAAAATTAGTAGATAGCTTATCTTGTTTACCTGAAAGTTTTGATGCATATTCTACCATTTTAGCTACAGCAGTATCATCTGGTTTTAACAGTCCTTCTTGTATTGTATAGCTTGAAATGAACTTAAATAATTTTTCTAAGTTTTCTGAATTAAGTGGTGCATCTGTATCAAATTCTGTTTTTATCTTAAATAGTTTAGGAAAATCTATATCTTTTGCAATTAAGAGATTATATATATCACTACTTCCAATTATTATTACCTTTACATTTAAGTCTATTGCCTTTGGCTTTATACTTTCTAACATCATAGGATTCTTATACTCTGGTGTTTGTTCTATTCCTATTTCTGCTATTTTAAGTACTTTTTTAAGTGTTTCATATGCAAAAGGTGTAGAAAGTAATTCCTTTGCTTGAAATACTATGTAACCACCATTTGCCTTATGTAGTAATCCTGCTTTTATCTTTGTATAATCTGTTTTTATTGCACCATATACATTTTCATATTCTATTTTTCCAAATATATTATCAAAGCTGTAGTCTAAATCCATTATAACCGGGGCACCTTTTGTATTTGAGTTATCAACAAATACATTAACTTCATAATTTTCCCATGGTTTTTTAACTTGTACTGCATTTGGTATATTTGTTTTTTTATCTTCTGGTTTTAAAAACTCTTCTAAATTTTTAAGTATATCTTTTTTAATTTCTTGAAGGTATTTTTCTATTTCTTCTACCTTCTTATATTTTTTCTCTAAGTATACTGTTGCAACATTAATTGCAGATTCTGCTATTTGCTTTTGCCAATTTTCTAATTCCTTACTATTTTTAAGTTCTGCTTCTCTAATTTTAGTTAATGCTTCAAATATTTTTTCTTGTATTTGTGGTGATTTTTTTTCATATTCTATTTTTTCTTTTTCATCTAACTTATCATATTCTTCTTTTTGAAGTATTATTCCATTTTTAATAGGAAGCATATATACACCATTTGCACTTTGTGAAATACTAAATCCTTCTTTTTCTGTTTCCTTATTTAGTTCAAATATGATATTCTTTTTTTCTTTTTCTAATTTTTGTTTAAACTCTTTTCTTTGCTTATCTAAATCTTGGTCAGAAAAAGTAGATTTAAGATTTGTTTTTACATATTTTACATATTCTTCCATATCATCTTTAAAAGTTTTTCCACAACCTGCAGGAAGTTCTATTGCAATTGGTTCATCTGGTGATATGAAATTATATACATAACAATAATCACTTGGTACTATTTGTTCCTTTGCTCTTCTTGTTAGGTATCTTTTAACATACATTGTTTTTCCTACACCTGTTGGACCATCAAAATATATATTATATCCTTTTTGATTAATATCCAATCCAAACTCAAATGCCTTAATTCCTCTTTCTTGTCCATATATTAGTTCTGTTGTATCAAGTATATTTTCTTCTTCATTAAAATGTACCCTATTCTGACTAAAATTTAATTTTAATTCATTTGGTTTTAATTCTCTAATTTTCATATTTTCCTCATTTTTTCTTTTGTATATGTATTAAGTTATATTAAAAAATATAATATATCTAATTTATCATTTAAATTATATATTTTGCAAAATATACTTGCAATTTTTTTTGCATTTTTTAGTATATATATGATAATTTGTAGCATTACTATTATATTATTATTATATTATTATATTTCTATTTTAATTCTTTTTATATTTTTTACTTCTAAACTTTTTTCTTGTTTTTTTCATCTAACATTCTTTGTGCTTGTGATTTTTTAATGTAATTTGGTAGTATATCTTCTGCTTTTTTAATTCCTATTATATTTTCATTTTCATTACTATTTTCTTCTAATATCTTAACTATTATATTTTTAGCATGTTGATTTTCATCTTCAATTTTTTTAATTTCGTAATTTTTAAATATTTCACTTAAATATTCATTATGTTTTTCATATCCATTTCCTACAACATATATCTTAGATCCATTTTCAATTTTTTCTAATATTTCAGATATATTATATATATCATTTGCATCTTCTTTGATCTTTTGTATTTTAGAGTCTTTAAAAATATATAGCCCATAATATACTTGATCATTTTTAGCATCAATAATTGAAAATATATAATCATTTTCTAAAACTTCAGATCTTGCATTATACGCAAGTTCTTCTAAGCTTGTCATATCATAAACTCCAACATTTACATCATCAAAAGCAAGTCCCTTTATTGTAGCAATTCCTATTCTAATTCCTGTAAAAGAACCAGGTCCTATAGTTACTCCAAATAAATTAACATCGTTTATTCCTATTTTACCTTCCTCTAGTATTTCTTGTATCATAGGTATTATTTTAACAGAGTGATCTCTAATATTTAATTGTTCATTTTCTATTATTCTTTCACCTACTTTTAATGCAACTGATGCATTATTACTTGTTGTATCTATTGTTAATATATTCATATTTCCTCCATCACACGTTTTTATGTGTATTATATATGATATTATATCACATATAATATTATTCTTTTAAATATAATAATAATAATTTACAGTAATTAAGTAATTTAATTAATTGGCTTTTCTATATATACAAATTGTATAATTTATATATAATTTTTCAATTTTTTCTTCTTTAATATTTAATAATTTAATAACAGTTACATATATTATGTTTGCTTTTTTTGCTGTATATATGTATAATTTAGTTAATATATTTTAAAAATAGGGGGGATTTTATGGAAAAAAATACAAGAACAAACAAAATACTTATTCATGCTGGAATTACTGCATTAGTATTTATATTACTTGCAGCATTAGCAGGAAGTCAAGGTGCAGCTAGATTCTTTATGGGATTTTTAGTATTCCCAGCTGTAGCATTTGCTGACTCATATGTATATTCAAAATCAGAAGATTTTGGTGTAATATTACCAGTTGTTCACACAATAGTTGCAACACTAATATTACTAATTATGCGTCTTGGATTCTGGATAATTTTAACATTAATAATCACATTAATTGCAGCAGCTGCTGGTTCTTATCTAGGAGCTAAAAATCAAAAATTAACTGACAAAATTACTAAATAATTAGAATATATTAATTTAATTTAGCATATTTAAAAGCACCATATGGTGCTTTTTTATTATTAATATTATTATTATTTTTAGAATTTTCTTTTATCATTTCCTAAATTATATTTCAATATCTTTAGTCATTTCTTCTAATTTTAAAAGTTCTTCCCATCTTCTATCTACTTCTTTTTGCATTTCTTCAATCATCCATTCATTTCCTTCTTTGAATAGGTGTTTAAATCTTTTTTGTGGTTTTAAAAATTCTTCTATTGGCTTTTTATTTTTAGGTTTGTATGAAATAATATATTTTCCATTAATTATTTCATATAGTGGCCAATAGCATGTTTCTACTGCAAGAGCGTTTATTTCCATTAATTCTTCTTCATTATATTTCCATCCTAATGGGCATGGTGAAAATACATTCATAAAAGTTGGGCCTTCTGTGTATATTGCCTTTTCAGCCTTTGTGTATATATCTTTCATATTCTTGTATGCAGCAGTTTGTGCAATATATGGCAGATTATGTGCTGACATAATTTTAGTTAAGTCTTTTCTTTTTTGTATCTTACCATTACTTACCTTACCTGCAGGTGTTGTTGTAGTTGATGCAAACTCTGGTGTTGCAGATGATCTTTGTATTCCAGTATTCATATATCCACCATTATCATAGCAAACATATGTCATGTCATGCCCTCTTTCCATTGCTGCAGAAAGGCTTTGGATACCAATATCATATGTACCACCATCACCACCGAAGGCAATGAACTTTGTCTTACCATTTTCTTCATTTATCTTGTTTTTCCTCTTTAATGCATTATATGCAGCTTCCACTCCTGAAAGTGATGCGGCAGTTGATGCAAATGCAGTATGTAGGTATGAATCTGTCCAAGAAGAATATGGATATATTGTTGTAGATACTTCAACACAACCTGTTGCATTTGCAATTACTGCATGATCCTCAGGTCTTATAGCTCTTAATATCATTCTAATTACAACTGGAGCTCCACATCCTGCACACATCCTATGTCCTGATGTATATCTTGAGCTTCTTTCTGTCATTACGTCTTTTAACTTAAACATCTAATCTTCCTTTCCTGATCTTAATCCTAAATCTCTAAATATTTGTATCTTCTTTTCACCTTCTAATGCTATTAGTTCATTATATACTTTAGCTATTTCTTCTTTTTTAACATCTCTTCCACCAATACCATATGTATAGTTAATTGCAATAACATTTGAGCTATTTGTTTTCATTGCAGATGTTACTTCTGTATACATAGGCCCTCCTGCAGTTGAAAAGCTTGTTACCTTATCTAATATTGCAACTGCTTTTAGGTTTTCTAATGCTTTTGCTATTTCATATCCTGGAAATGGTCTTAACATCCTAATTTTTATTAAGCCTACTTTTTTTCCTTCTTTTCTCATTTCGTCTACTACTACTTTTGCAGTACCAGCAGTTGATCCTAATACTACTATTGCATATTCTGCATCATCCATCATATATTTTTCAATATAATCCATTTTTCTTCCTGTTAGTTTGTAGTATTCTTCATCTAGCTCTTTTAATACTTCTTTTGCTTTTTTCATAGCAATTTCTTGTTGTTTTCTATGTTCAAATAGGTAGTCTTGAAGGTCTGTTGCTCCCATAGTAATTGGGTTTTCCTTATCTAATAATGTTCTTTTAGGATTAAATTCTCCAACAAATTTTTTAACTTCTTCATCTTCTAATATATCAATATTTTGAATTGCATGTGATGTAATGAAACCATCTTGGCATACTGCAACTGGTAATAGTACATCTTCATGTTCTGCAAGTCTTGTTGCAATTATTGTATTGTCATATGCTTCTTGATTATTTTCACTAAATAGCATTATCCACCCTGTATCTCTCATACCCATTGCATCAGAGTGATCATTGTGTATATTAAGTGGTGCAGATATTGCTCTAGTTACAAGTTGCATTACTATTGGCGCTCTTAGTCCTGATGCAATATGTAGCATTTCCCACATATATGCAAGACCATTAGAAGAAGTAGCTGTCATTGCTCTTGCCCCTGAAAGCGATGCTCCAATTGATGCAGACATTGCACTATGTTCACTTTCTACTGCTACAAATTCTGTGTCTACTAAACCATCTGCTACATATTTAGAATAGTATTCTGGTATTTCTGTAGATGGTGTAATTGGAAATGCCGCTACAACATCTGGATTAATCTGTCTCATTGCATTTGATACTGCTTCATTACCACTAAGTTTTGTCTTCATTATATCTCCTTTCTCATTTCTATTGCATTAAATGGACATACTTTTGCACATACTCCGCACCCTTTGCAATAGTCATAATCAAAGTCTTTTCTTTGCTTTTCATCTTTATCTAGTGGTATTGCATCATCTGGGCATGTTGGCCAACATAGTCCACATTGTATACAATTTTCCTCTATCCACACCGGTTTTCTAGTTCTCCAATCGCCTGTTTTGTTCTCTCTACTATTTCCTGGAAGTAATATATCTCCTCCAATTGGCATATCTTCGTAATTTGAATTATTTGTTATTCTAAACATTAATTACCTCCCATATTTTTCTTTCATAATATCTACTGTTTTATTCATACAAGCAATATTTCCAGGTATTACTGCAAGCTTTGTTTCAAACTTTTTTGTAATTTCTATTTCCATATATTTTTTAATTTCTTGTTCACCAAAAATATTTAAAACCATAAGAGTTGCAGTAAGGATTGGTATATTGGGATATACTGCACCTAAATTTTGGAATGATATTTCTGATGCGTTAATATTATATAATCTAATATCATCTGAAAGTTCTAAATCATTTCTAATTTCTTCATCTTCTTTTGCACTATTTGTAATTACAACTCCACCTTCTTTTAATCCATAAAGTAATTTTTTAGATATTTGTGTAGGATCTACTATAATTACCATATCTGGATTATATATATTATTATGTATAAGTATTTCATTTTCATCAATCCTATTATATGCCGTAATTGGTGCCCCTTTTCTTTCTGGCCCATATTCTGGAAATCCTTGTACATACTTATTACTATTAAATATTATATCTGCAAGAAGAAGTGAAGCAGTTTTAGTTCCTTGTCCTCCTCTTCCATGCCATCTTATTTCTATCATTTTTTATCCTTTCA
>QWCE01004488.1_pt1 | contig 15678 bp, 9 predicted proteins | sample 1972531 | NCBI WGS metagenome assembly QWCE01 (sample SAMN09866716, study PRJNA288562) | Human gut metagenome isolate term4_stool, whole genome shotgun sequencing... | reverse complement strand
GAATAGGGCCGAAGATGGGTGAAGGAAAAATAATAGTCATCTTATTCTAATTATTTATTCATAAATCATAGCAAAGATAACCCAAAACTTATAGGTTATCCTATCTGTACGACCATTTTTTCATCATCCCAAACAAATTATCTTCTTGAACAATATGCAGGAAATAACAGAGATATCACTTTATTCTTCCCATAAGTAAAGTGTACATATCACGCACCTCTGCCTGGGAATGTATCGTGCTAAGCTTCTCCAATCTGTTGTACAGACTATGCAATTCGTCCTTTAAACGCTTCGTTATACTATTATGTTTTGCATTTTCCTGTATGATATCCAACCATGCGTCCAGACATATCAACTGGATATCCATTTGTTCATAGCTTACAGCAACCGACGGATCAAAATCATTAAACAGCCCTTTATACAAATCCCGGAAGAAATCGTCATCACTATATCCTTTTTGATTACTATGTAATGCTTGCAATCTAAGAGCCGATATGGTTTCTATACTTAGTAAGTGCTTGAACATCTTTACCAATTCCGGATATAGAATGTTATTTCTTGCTTCCAGTAAATTCTCTTTTACATACGTACATTCCATCTTTTCTGCAGGATGAAATAAATAGTTGTCCAGTTCAAGCATTGCTTGATGTTGTGCGTCTGCCGGTTGGGAACTTCCCACTGTTTCAGCTATTTCCATCAGATAACTTCCATACAGACGAATAGCCTTCCTGTATATATCAATGAGTGAACTGCCCTTGTCCCTTTTTCCTCCTTTATACACAATCTTGTCCAATTGATTTAGTACAATCTGCAGATTTGACATTTTTGCTGCATAATCGGATGACGGAAGAGAAAAAGTCCCATCCGGCAGGTTTTTATCTATCCATCGGCGGAGTTGCTCCCGTTCATCATAGCAATTCCTACTTCCTTTGAGACGATTATAACCAAAATAAATAGCCCGGCAAGCATCGTCCGCTACTTTTACAGTCGTTCCGCACGAGCTTTTTGACAGATTTCCACGTAAACCTAACAGATGCCCGATTTCCCCTGTTATTTCATTTTGCAACAACTCTTTTTCCACCTCCTTAGAATAACGGTCGGCTATTATACGTGGATCCGAAGCACCACAACTCAACAAATAGTCATCCAATTTTCCTTTTTGAAATCCATGTCCGATATTCACCCGACATGACAGCATTTCTCCGGTACGAGGATGACAGGTAAAGTCACTCTTTATCCCCGGCATCATCAAATCATAAGAAACGAAAGCACGCTGTTCGGCCGGAATAATTTTGCTGTCTGCATACTTCACTTGTAAAGCATCCCGGATACCTGCCTTGCGGAATGCAGTATTCCATACCAATATTCCTTCTTTCACAGCTTGAAAATATTCCTTCGGAAAAAGCGTATCTACATAAAAAGTAAGCGGTTTCGACATATCCCAACGAAGAATTAATGAATCTTCTACCATACAATAAGGATCTTGGGAATAATCTTTAAAAGTCAATGTCTGATAGGGTATCCTGTGATCTGCCAGGCGGATCTGATCTTTCTTTTGAGGGAGCAAACGTACTACACAAGTAACCTCCAAAGGTATGCTACCTTCAGGTAATATAATGGCAGAGCTGGAAAACATATATCTTTCCGCCTCAACCCCGTGATAACGCCTGACCGTAAAGGACACCCCTTCTTCAAAAGGATGTATTTTTGTTAACTCCGACAGTTCCGGAACCAACGAACGGATAAAAGTATGATTATAACTGAACCAGTCATTGCCGTTTACCAGATATTCTGTGATCCTGATAATGGCTCCTTGTTCTTTCGAATAAGCCACTACCGGATAGCTATCGCCGGCAGGTTGTATATTCGACAATGAAAATGACTGCTGATATACACTCTTTTCATCCAGAATACGTTCTGTATAAAACGGTTTTTGGAAACAAATCGTAGCTTTATCAGGAGACATGATGCGTACTACCCCCAAACCGGTAACAGGACGATTCAGTAAATCGAAGCCTCTATCTATCTGTCCTCGCACTTCAATCTCCCGCCCGATATATTCACCGGGTATTTCCAGATAAACCTCTTTCTCCGCTACATATACAGGAAATACTCCCTCTATTTTTTTCATTCCGGTGACAAAGAATTCATCAAACGTCTTGACGGAATCTTGTGCCTGAAGCCATGTAGTCATACACAGCAATATAAAAATCACATATTTTCTCTTATTCATGAGTCTTTTTATTTTGCTTTTCATCCTTAAAATATAATACTATCTACAAGAAACATAGCACGCTTTCTAGCAACCGGTTCTGATACCCTATGACTATATTCAAGCCCCTCTTTCTTAATTCTATTCAAAGCTTGCCTGACAGAAACTAATAATTTCGACGAGGTTGTCTTTCCCGACCGATTCAGTAAATCACAGAGTTTATTTACATAAAGTATCTGTACCTTATGCTTCGCTTCACTTACAAGACCCTTATTAGCCCATTCGACGAATAATCCTTCATGCATACTTTCCAGAAACTCATTTACAGATAACATCCCCTCGCAAGCATCCTCCGCTTTTTCTACCTTCCGAAGAGAACGGATTATTTCCGACATAAGCTCCTCATAAAAACGATCGAATTCCTGACTGGTATCTATTTCTAATTTATTGGTAAACGTTGTATTAAACATCCATACAGGAGGCTGTAATACATAAGTCTGTATAAAGTTCATCACTTTCTTATTGTAATCAGCCTTTTCCGGTATATAAATATTCTTATTATCGGCTTCAGCAAGACGTTTTCCACCCAAATGCGACAAAACATGCTGCACCCACTGTTTATAATGATTTAATACGGCTTCATAACGCCCCTGTAATACATATAAAGACGTTTTATCCGTTACATTCCAGACATCCGGATGTTCACACAAATATTTCAAGTTCTCTATTCCTTGTGTATTGACAATAACATGGTCGTTACCTAAGTCTTCCGCCTGTGCCCGTACATCCATCCCACCTAAGAAATGCAATGAAGGATCTTTCTGTTTTTCCTGATTCCATCGATTCCTGTTCTTTTCTCTTTCAGAAGCATCCTTACCCGGAAATATGCGGTAACCCCATTCAATAGCCCACTTATCATATTCACCGACACGTATCCGTCTGTTTTCCAAATCGACCTTATCTTGAGGACGCAAAGCATAATTAAACCGTACATAGTCCATAATAGAACTACCTATACTATGTTGACTTAAAAAATCATTATCACGTAATTGATCGATGGAATAATGAGAGCTACCTAGAAAATTATGTTCCAATCCCAACGTATGACCGACTTCATGTGTCAAGACTTGTTTTATCTGTTCAAATAGCAAAGAGTCCGGCAATTCTATGTTCCATGCCTGCGGATCATTGGCTCCACATTGGGCGAAATACCATTTCTGTTCCAAATTCAACACGCTACTGAAAATACCGATGTGGCAAGCAATAATCTCACCCGACCGCGATTCGCAAGGAGACGGGCCATAAGCATTATTTCGTCCTGATATCTTCCATGAAATAAACGGATAAGTACTGTCATAAATACTAAAATCCGGATCTTCTTCGGCAGTGGGAGCCAATCGTGCATCAATGGCATTCTTAAATCCGGCTTGCTCGAAAGCAGGACGCCAGTCACGTACTGCCTCAATGATGCAACCGATATACTTTTCCGGCGTATTACGATCTATATAAAAGATAATAGGCTGTATTGGCTCCACCAATTCACCTTTTATGTATTTCTCCTTATCTTCCGGCTTTATCTCCAAACGCCACCGTTTGACAACAGCTTTCCGGACAGCGGGCTGATCGCCCTGAAAACACTCCTTGCCGATAGAGAAGTAGGCTCCGTTATTTGCAGGAACTGCTTCCAATGGATTTTTTGATAATAGCTTAATGCAAACACCCGTATCCCAATCACCGACATAAGGAGCCGAAACCGGTCTACCGGGTATTCCTATCGATGAACTTCGATAAGCCCGTGATACGTAAACCAACAAGCGATTATCATATCCCTTGATTTCCTTGATGCAATCTTTCTCTCTTAAACGCGTACCTATTGATAAATCAAAAGATACAATATCAAGATTAAACAAAGGAAAATCTTTTAATACTTCGCCAATTTCTATCAAACTACTTCCTTGAGTCTTTGCTTTGACCGGCAATCTCTTATAAAGTCTGTTATTCCCACGTTGGGCAGCAATCTTCGCATATACTCCTTCAGGATCTTCTATGATCCTTTCATGTTGTGGATCTATCATCCACAATTCATCACCCTGTTTCCTGAAACTGAAGAATACCGGACCTATCATATCACCCGAATATCCGAATGTCTTTTCCATATCCCGGTCCGGACGGGCGGGAGCAGTCAGAATAGTAGTTGTTACGGCAAATTCACGTCCAATCAATGAATCCGGGATTTCCCAATATATATGTTTATCACTTCGATAAGTAGTAAACATACCAGGAATAACTTCCACTGGTGCTCCTTCTTTTAGAAAAGTAGTAATACTTGGCTGTTGCCCGTACAAAAAAGTACAGGCAACAGCAAGAAATACTGCACTGATAATTCCTTTCAGCATAAAGAGCGATTTATACTATTCATAATTATAGCTAATATCAACAATCTTCCCAATGGGTTGCTCGGGATCTTCGTAAACACAAATACTGTTTTCTTCGCGGGCCACATCACCTGCCACTGTCAGTTGCAATTCTACAACTACACCTTTATCAGCTGTATTGATACCTAATCCGAGAGACATGCCGAGTTCTTCTTCATTTTCAGCATCTTTAAACTTCAAACATGTAATTTGCGCTGACGGATCCGCTTCATATTGATAAAGTTCTGTCACCAGACCACGATTCAAGTCTATCCGATATAACTTATTACCGGAAGCTACAAACAGAAGATCTGCCGTATAAGCATAAGAAGCAGCAAACTTGGCAGTTTCTACATCTATTTCCGACGGTAAAGAAACAGTATATAAACCTGCACAAGTAGGATCCTCATTCTCCCAATCAGCACTAAATTTAAATACCGTCAAATCTTTCCCGCTCTGAGAAGAAGCAATGGCATAAGCATAATTACCACTATTTCCTCCTGTAACTATTGCTTTCACTTGTAAAGAAGGGTCAATATTATTTGGATTGAAGGCACTTCCTTCTTCATCATCAGGGTTAATAGTGGATGCTTCTATCGAACGTTGATCATTCCACTTTGAAGAACCTGAACGAATAGGCTTGGTAATATAATATGAATTCATATAATCACCGAACCCTGATAAAGCCCAACCATTCAGGAATGAATGTGTAGAAGAATCAAAAAAGACCAATTCTGTTCCAAAAGAACCATAAGTAGCGACAGAAAGATAATCACCAGCTTCATTCTGAATGGTATAAGGTACGCATAAACCATCCATATAGGCGAAATAGGACTTTCCGTCATTCACAAATAATTCACCGTTTTTATCCATTTTATAAGCATCAATCTTTATTGCTTTGCCTTGTTGAACCGGCTCAAATAATATTTTATCCGATTGATACATCATTTCTAATGTACTTGGAGTAAACAAAGCTGCATCCTTATCTGTCACCAGTGTCAAAATAGGAACAATCTTCAATCCAAAAAAAGGAGGCATCATAGATATAGACGTCCGATCCCCTCCATATTCACGCCGGGCAGTCACTGCCAATGGTTTCCCATCTAAAGGAAACATTGTTCCGGTTTCCGAACGGAACACATCCGGATATACATAATACCCTTCCGATGTTCCTTCAATAGCCCCAAGCACTCCTTTATTTTCTTTCTCCTGAAGGACAAACCAACAAGGGTTAAACGGCTTGATAATTGTCACCTGCCCTTGCTGATACCATGCAGTTCCATTCCTCTTATCCGAAACAACCAACATCAAACCTATATTGTTAGATTCATTGGGTTCAACTGTTATCTTACATTCTTTTCCTACAGAGTAATCCGTATAATCAGCCAATCGGTCCGAACCCAACCTAGCATCCGGATTAAGACGTTTCCACTGAAATAGAAGCTCTTCCTCATTCTGTTCCAATGTCTGAGAAATCTGTGGCATGATAGAAACTTCCACCGCTTCTTCCTTTGGCATACGTAACTTGGTTTCAGGTATTACAATTTCCATTGTATTTACATCATGATAATCGTAATCTCCCTTGTCATCGTAACAGCCTGTTTGCAATAAAGCCGATCCGACAAAACTTGCTATATAGATGATATATTTTCTCATAACATTTCTTTTAGTCTTATTCATAATCAATTTCATCACCGTCTTCGCCTGGAATAGGAGGATTTCCTGCTTCAATGTATTCTTTGTAAGCTTGTTTGACCTTGTCAACATCCTCATCTTCCAGATCATCCCACACGCGTTGGCATACATTCATAATAAACATATATTTATTATCACTATAACTGCCAAATACCCAATCTTCCCACTCATCCGGCTTCAGTTCCCACCTGACATTTAACACTTCCTGATTCTTTTCTACCAATCCTTTGTCAAACTGATGAAGAGGGTTGTCCAAATCAAATTCCAAGTAACAACCATACACATTTCTACCGGACTCTACTTTCGGACGATTAATCTTATAGTAAAATACCTGGCAAACCGTATCAAGTTCAGTATATGTATACTTGCTCTCCAATAGTACATCTATCGAATTCTGATAGTCACGATTCGGAGTTACTTTCACACAAAAATCACGATTCTCTTTCAAAAGATCTCCTTGTATCCTTACCGTAAAACTGTCTATAGCATAAGGTTCTTTTTTCACATAATCCGTATCAACCAAAGTACGGACATGTGTGTTGACATAGAAATTGATACGTGGTGTCTGGTCATATAAGTCTATCTCGTTTTCACTGCATCCCACATAAATGCCGCAAACAAGAATAACTAAAACAAAATATATAATACGTTTCATAATACTTCATCATTTAGAGTTGTTTCCAAAAATATACTCATCATCCGGTAATGTCATTTGATAATGGGCTTCAGTCATCGTTTCAATCCCACAACCGTAATAAGTACTATAATTATGCGCTTTCAAGAAATAGAAAAGTTGACCTTCCGCAAAGTATTCTTTCCTATATTCTTTCATAATTTCATTGATACGTTTAGTCTGATTCTTATTTTCTTTTGAAGCTACATCAAGATCATCATATCCGGTAGTTATAATCTCGTCACTGTAAGAGATACCACGTGCAAAACGTACGGTATTCAATGCATCAGCACTTTCTGATGCAGAAGACGCACATTCCGCTACAATATAATACATTTCGGGCAAGCGTATCAAAGGAACTGCATTAGCACCGGAATAAACGTATCCGATATTCAGAGGCTTCTGATTATATTTTCTACAAAAGACATTTATATCACGACTTGCCCCACTATTAACAACTTCAAACATTTCCGTATTTTTTCTCCAGTCGGTATTCCCTGCGTCGGCTGTTTCATAGAAGAATTTGAATTTATCTCCATCCAGATAGAAACGTTGCTGAGTATTGGTATTCTCCATATCCATATAGTTGCCAATAAGCAAGTTGGAGAATTCATTCACTGTTATTCCAAATATTTGCTCTGCATAGCGTATGGAGTTGTAATTAGAAGCAGTCTGCGACTTGTACAATGTAAAATACTTAGAAGCGGCAATTACTTGTTTAGCATACTCCGTGGCCAATCCTTTGCTTTCCGCATCACCTTTGTAACAATATACACGGGCCAGCATAGCTTTAACCGCATATAGATTCATACGAAATTCACGATTGACAAGAAAATGATTTTTCTCTGTAAAATCTTCATCCGTCCGGTCGGTAAAGAAATCAAGAGGATCGTTCTCTTTCAGTAATTTTTCTGCGTCATTCAAATCTTTGAGAATAGCGTCTACCACTTCGCTGGCTGGTAAAACAGGAGTAGCATCTTTATCAAAAGTAGTACGGTAGGGTATAGCTTTGGATGCAGGATGTTCCTTATAAACAGGACCGAACATACGCAACAAATCAAAATGAAGAAAAGCGCGAAGCCCAAGTGCTTCTCCCTTCATGGTTTCATAATAGCGTTCGGTAACTAGGACATCTTTATTTTTGTCTACATACTCCAGGAAGTTATTAATATTGGCTATGATATTATACATCGTTGAGTAAATCCCATTCTTCTTACTCAAAAACATGTTCTCATAATCAAATACAATACTCTGGTCGAAAACGGCATTTGTATTATATCCCGGATAATCAGAATATAATCCTGCCAGTTCATCCAAATAAGCATAAGTCAAGTCTCCGGCATACAATGTCTGGGTTCCCAACTTCAAATAAATACCTGTAAGCGCATCCTTAAATCCGGATTCCGACTCAAATTGCTTGTCGGTAGGAATAGAAGTCTTCGGAGATACATCCAACCAGTCGCTGCAAGACATAAGTCCCAGCATGGTTGTTGCTAATAGTATATATATTATCTGTTTCATACAAATATGTTTTTAATTAGAAAGCAACATTCAAAGCAAAAGTAAACTGACGGGAATAGGGATAGTACAGACCTCTTTCGCGTTTCACTGTAGACCAATAGAAAAAGTCTTCCATATTAAACGTCACTTTGGCGGAGCTCAATCCCCAATGGCTGATAAATTTTGTATTAGTACGATCCATGCGATAGTAGACAGACAACGAACTTCCCTGGAATATATTTTCATCCATGATAAACCGAGAAGTAGCTTTCGTTTCCCAACCACTGGGGGTAAGAGTACGGAATTGTGCCTTGTCACCCGGTTTAGCCCAACGCAACTGACTTACCCGCCGATCTACATTATATTTCAGATTGGCATTTTCCACCTTGTCAAGCAAAGTCTGATTATATACCTGACCGCCAAACTGGTATCTGAAACTGACATCTGCTCCCCAACCTTTATATGTAAAGGAAGAATTAATATATCCTTGCCATGTAGGTTCCGTATTGCCGATAGGTACTACATCATTCGCACTCCAGTTAACGGCACTGGTCATTTCTCCGTTACGCTTTAATAATATTTCATCTCCGGAAGCGGGATCAATACCTAATGAACGTACTACCCAAATACGGGAAAGAGATTCGCCTTCTTCATAACGTGGCAATGGTGTATCTTTCAGATTTGATGCATTCAGGTCATTCCTGTGTTTCATTGCTTCCGATATCTCCAGCAATTTGTCTGTATTGCGAGAACCATTCACCGTAATGGTCCAATAAGCCTGCTTGGCAGTATTCTTATAAGGAATAGCCGAGAGCGAGATTTCCCAACCCTTATTCTCTATCTTTCCCAGGTTTTCAGGATAACTACTGAAGCCAAGAGAAGGGGCAAGACTTACCGAAGTAACCATATTATCTGTTATTTTCCGGTAATACTCCACACGGGCGGTAAGACGCTGGTCTAAGAAACCGAGTTCCAAAGCAAGGTTAGTGCTTTTCGTTGTCTGCCATTTTAAACTCTCATTATGCATAGCCAGGATTTCCGAACCTGTTGCATCCGATGAGTAATAAGGAAGCAGCAAATTAGAGTATGTATAATAACCATGCGCCTGATAAGGATCAAAACCTTGCGAACCGGTCGTACCGTATGTACCCCTCAAAATGAAATCGGAAATAAAAGATACATCTTTCATAAAGTTCTCTTTTTTCAAATCCCAGCGCAATCCTGTTGACCAGAAAGGAGCCCAACGGTTATTTTTTCCAAACTGTGAAGAACCGTCCAAGCGTATATTAAAGTCGAACGAATACTTATATTTATAAGAATAACCTCCGGCAGCCACCCAACCGATAGAGCGTGTTGTCCTCTCATCACCCGTCACTTTCTCGTTATATTTCTTACCAAACAACAAGTTATCCATATTATCATTCGGGAAACCGGTCACATAGTTTCCATAAGTCTCCGAATTATTCTCCAATACACTCATGCGTGCATTAGCAGTCAGATAATGGTCTTTCAATTGCTTGTTCCAACTTCCTGTCAAATCGATTCCCCAGCTGACAGCTTCACTCTGGCTTCTGCGGTAATCACCTCTTAAGGTAGGATCGGTCACATTATCAAAAAGCGTATGTTGTGCAGGACGGAAAATATCACGATGTCCTACACTTTTAGACAAATTGAAAGCTCCTTCAAAACGTAATTCATTAGTAGGATTATATTCTACCCTGAAAAGTTCACGTACTGTGAAGTTCTTACTCTGATCTTTGCTGTTGAATGTCGTATTGTACATCGGATTCAGATAACTCGATTCACCGCCTACTCCTTCAAAATTATCAAGCCGTTTCTGTATCTCCCCGTTCTCTCCATACGGACGCAAATAAGGATTCAAGCGGGTATATTCACTGAAACTTCCCCACGGAGACTCATTAGCTACCGAATTATCCAACGTAATGCTATTCTTTAATAACACTTTTTTCAGACGATACTGGAAATCAAGCGATCCGGTCAATACATCACGCTTACTGTCTTTCATCACACCCGGAGAACTATTGTATCCTACATACATCCGATAACGCAAGGCTTCATCACCACCTTCCAATGTAACGGTATGCCGTTGTTGGAAAGCTGTTTGCAAAGGTTTGTCCAACCAGTACGTATTTACTCCCGCCAATACTTCACGCAATTTAGACTGATAGAGCTGCCATTTTTCAACAGTCTCGCCACCGTATGTATAAAGTCCGCTTTTTAACTCTGCATCTATCTTCTCTCTTGCATTCATCAAGTTATATCCGGTCATATCCGGAGCTTCAATACGAAGTTCCCCACCGTATGTCACCCAGATCCGTCCCGGTTTGGGCGTCTTGCTTTCGATAACAATTACTCCATTTGCCGCACGTGAACCGTAGATAGCCGTAGCTGCCGCATCTTTCAACAAAACGATAGAAGCAACACGATCGGGATCCATATCGGCAAGTGTCTGTATACTGATTTCAAATCCGTCCATGATAAGCAACGGTTGGTTGGCATACGTCTCATACTCGCCCTGAACTGCCAGCACATCATTACTGGTAGAATTAAAATCTACAGATTGTGTGCCCATATCCATATTTGCACTACCACGCATACGCATATCAGGCAAACCATTCGGATTAGATCCCATATTGATATTATCCACAATACGAAGTCCGGGAGCGACAGCGGCTATCGCTTTAGCCACATTGTTCGTACTATATTTCTTCAGATCCTCACCTTTGATAGTAACAGCTGAACCGGTAAATCCTTCTTTCTTTCTGTTAAACATACCTGTCACCACTACTTCATCCAGCGCCCTTGTATCAGATTTCATCACTACCGACATATAAGATGAAGGATGCAAGAACTGGGTTTCCAAACCTACATACGATATTCTGACACGGCTATCTTTCGGAACATCAGAAAGCTGAAAATTACCATTATTGTCTGTGATAGTACGGATATTACTAGGATCTTCCACTATAATAGTGGCACCAACCACCGGAAGCCCGTCTTCTTCGGAAAGCACTTTTCCTTTTACTTGTGAGAAAAACTTTTTAGAATCCTTTTGTGTGATATTGATGAATTGTCCGTCAATGTGATATTTCAACGGATTTTTTCCAATAATCACCTTCAACGCTTCATCAACTGTAGCTTTTTCTACTTTTCCGGTAGAAGTATAAGAGCTAATTTCATCATAGATAAAAAGAACTTTATACCCCGATACTTTTTCAAAACGTTTAAAAATAGAGGGTAACCCTTCATTTTTAAACTCCATTGTTATTTGCTTTTCTTTACCTGTCTGTGCTTCTACACGCCATGAATAGGCAAAAAGGAAAAGCAAGAATAAAACAATGAACTTCTGTGCCTGATTTCTTTTCATAAGCCTGAATAGTTAAATAATATTTCATTCTTTTAATTGTATACGAAGTTTAAAAAAGAATGGTTACCCTTAAAATAGTTTTTTTTCAGAAATATATTTTTCTATTCAGATTTATATCTTTTTGCTTGCTTTTTATTCGATAATTAGTTTTCCTGCTTCAAAATAAGCATGTATTCTCTCCATTCGATTCAATAATTCAATCAAGTGAAAGATGTCCTGATGACGATTTGCAAAGAAATGCATACGAAGATCCATGATTTTGCTATTGCGGAACTCAATATCTATATTATACCAACGTCCTATTTCTTTCATCATGTCAACCAGAGCAACATCGTCAAAATAGAAAAATCCTTCCTTCCAATACAAAAATGATTCAATATCCACCTCATTCACGGCAAATGTTCCGTCAGAAGAAAGTTGTACGCTTTGTCCTGGCACCATTTCAACACTATGGACTCCACAAGTATCGCTCACAGCCACTTTTCCTGTAATGAGCGTAACACGGACATCAGTAGGAGAGTAGCTACGTACATTAAATTCCGTTCCCAATACACGAATCTGCAGATTTCCACTTTTCACGATAAAAGGATGTGCTGCATCTTTAGCAACTTTAAAATAGGCTTCACCTTCCAAAGAGACGACTCGTTCTTTTCCTTTGAAAACAGTAGGATAAGCCAAACGACTGTCTGAATTCAAAAATACTTCAGTCCCCTCGGATAAAACAACTTTAAATGTCTCTCCTCTAGGAATACTTAATCTATGTATCTGTACTTTCTGTTTCCCTACTTCCTTGGTTTCTGTCTGAAGGAGAGCACGACTATAATCTATTTCCTTAGAAGACAACTGCGCAGTAGAGTAAGACGAAAGAGATTCTACCACTTCTTTCAATGGCTTTATTTCTTTCTCATCATTCACTTGTAAAGTGACTTCCCGGGCAATATGATTGGCTTGAAACACTTTAATGATTTCCGGTTGTGAGGAAATCATCATTGCACGCAAAACTAAAATGATAGCAACAGCCGCCGCTACACCTGTGACACTAGCCCACAGTATGCGTGTATTTTTTCTTCGATCATTCTTAGAATGTTTATTACGAAAATCTGCCAGTTCTTTCCGGACATCAATTGCCAGTAAATTTTGCTCTTTCTGCATCTCTATCACAACCTCCGTCAAATCAGAACATGCTTGCAAACATTCCTCATCTTCTTCCAAATTATGCAATTGACCAGCAGTTATACGCGAACGATTCTCCATAATTTCCAGGAGTTCTTCTTCCGACTTGCTTATATTTATATTCTTTTCATCCATAAATAGTGTATTCAATATATATATTTACGTTTTAAAGTCAATTCCGGTTACCCTTTTGGCCTAATTCTTCGCGAAGAATGCGTAAAGCCTTCACTATATTCTTATGAACGGCCGCGACACTTACATTTAATTCTTCGGCCACTTCCTTATATTTCTTATTATGAATATAGCATGCTTCCAAAATATGATAATTATAAGGAGTCAACTTCTTCATAGCTTCACGAATACGCAAAACACGAGAATCAGAATTTTGCGAATCGCCTTCATTCATTAAACATTTTGTCAAAAGTAGCCCTGTCATCCATTTAATATCGTATTCTTCTGTTATTTCTGGCAGACAAATATACATTAAAACTTAATACGTAGTTGCATTTGTACATCTGCTTTTTTATTTCCATAGATTAAATCATTGCCGGAACCAATCTCATTCCGGTCTAAATAAATGGTTTCTCCAAACTTGGTTATCAATAGAAAGTGTCTGTTCAGTTCATATCTCAAACGGATACTACACCGGAATCCACGACCTTGAAAAGACGGAGTATAAAACGTATAAAGCAATCCGCTTTCCGAAGCATATACACGCGAGTCATAATCGTCTGTAAAAAAGTAACTGCCCTGAACGTCAGCAAACAGCCTGGCCCAAGGCAGTTGGGAGGATATCATTTGTGTAACCTGATATCCTTTATTAGCAGCTCTGTCCTGAGAATGAAAATGATTATAATCTAAAGTTGTACGACTGCTTAACACATCTCCCAAAGAATAGTTCAAACGATAGCGAAGTTGATGGTGAAAAATAGGAAGTGTTAGTGTTCCCTTACTACCTGTCCAGTCACGCTCTTTTTGTTTATAACGATACCTTAGATACATGGATAAATTGCTGTATGGAGTAAAAGTGGTTTGGAACAGAGCATCTGTTCCGCGGGAGGGTTTATTCACTCTGTATTTTTTCCACGGAAAGGAAAATAAATCGAATGAGGCGAAAAACTTCCAATAAGCAAAAGGAGAAGTTTCCAAGCCGATATAATATCCCTGTTCATTTTGTGTCGTACTTCCTTCACCGAATGAATGGGCAAACATAGTCCAATAGTCATAAGAATAAAACCGATGTATCAACATGATTTGAGTGTTTTGAACCGGTGAATATTGCAAACGGTTCAAAGAAGCCCAACCTTGTTTTCCGATGGCTGTTTCTCCTTGAAAAGAAAAACGATGCCAGCGGTAAGCATAATCTATTCCCAGATTATAGAAGTTATTTCCATGAAGATTGTATTTGGAATAACCTGTTAATTCCGGTTCGTATGGTCGGTTGAAAAGGTAGTAAATACCGGTGATACCCAATCGGATACGGTTGTGTTGATAACTCACGTGTCCACCTGTTAATTGCATGGTGAACAGGTTCTTTTTATCCGCTTCCTTTTGACTTCGATGCAGCCCGGTTTTGTAGATAGAAGTGATTGTTCCATCAGTGATTACTCCATCCAGAGAACGGTGTGAATAGAAACCAGAAATATCCCAATCTTTTGTCAAAGAAACAGTGGCAGCTACTCCTCGAAAATAGTTGTATTCGTCAGCAGAAGAATGTTTCTTTATCCCGCTATTACGGTTATTGAAAGAAGAAGCGTAAACTGTTTTTCCCATCAAATAATCAGTACTAATCACCAGACCTTGTCCGAAACTAAGCCGATAGTTACCAACAGCTAATGCTTTTAATCGTCCACAATCTTTTAATAACAGATAAAAGGAATAATAATCATAGCCGTAGCGATTATGTAAAGCTCCAAAAGGTTCTCCAGCATCTTTTTCAGCAACGACTCCTGCATAGAGCCGGTCACTGTATCGGAAACTGTATTTCACAGAGTTATAAACAGAAGGTCCTAAATAGGTATGTTCATAACCTTTCCGCTTATAAAATGGTATATCAAAGCGAGTTAACAGTTCATTCTTTCCATACTTCGCTGCGTTTTTCAACAGGCTTTTCCACCGGAAAGCAGGTTTATTGTTAATAGCTTTTATACAGACGAAAGGCAGTAAATACTGGATTGTTTGCTTATCCATCTCTTCTACCAGTTGAAGTTCATAGATGGTTTTCATCTGTCCATGTATATAGATGTAGGCCAACAGATGTTCAATCTGAATATCACTAAGGAAACGAAACTGTTCGAGTTGTTCACGGGTAGCAACATTCAAATTAACTGGTTCTTGCATACGATTGGAAAGTTCTTCCAATTCATTTTCCCAATTAAGAGTATTAACAGAGTTATCAGTTCCGTTATTAACGGATAAATCTTCAAGAACATCTTCTAAAAGACTTTCAGAAGGGTTTTGAGCACTACAAGCAGGAATTATTAACAGGCTGTTTATAATACTTATCAACCGTAAAAGTTGAATCGTTTTCATCAATAAAATGGTTTATTCTTCCTGCTTTTTAACAGATAAGGCCGCAAAGATACTTTAAATAGGTTAACATCGAAGAGAAATGTCTGAATAA
>QWCE01003891.1_pt1 | contig 15679 bp, 9 predicted proteins | sample 1972531 | NCBI WGS metagenome assembly QWCE01 (sample SAMN09866716, study PRJNA288562) | Human gut metagenome isolate term4_stool, whole genome shotgun sequencing... | reverse complement strand
TTTCTACCGGAATCTTTGTAAAGACTGCTTCGCACCGCTATCGCGGCAAGGCCTTGACAAAGATTCCGGCAGAAATAGATCCATAATTAAGCACAAAAAAGGTTATTATCTGAGTGTTATCGCTCCGATTCTGCAATTACATATATTATTCTTACTACTTAAGAAACGTAACAATACAGGCTTTAAGTTGTTGTGCTGCTATAAGGTGTTTACGTTGCACTCCTACTCGTGCGGCATACTTACTTTTCGTTCTTGTGCCACAGTGGATTCTGTGACAACGACGGACGGCCTCGGGCGTGGCGATAAGCACAGCGCTAACCGTCTGACGGGAAACAGTACGAAACTCGTTAGATTAGATATCAGTTGGACGGATTAACATATATCATAAGCAGGTACGTGGAGTACGCCTGTACTTAACGAGTGATAGATAATTAGGGCGCAAAAAAACAACTCTGATCACATAGACAACATTACATATTAGGATATGTCTAATGATCAGAGTTGTTTTTCTATGCGCCGTTATTAGATAGCGTGAGTCTTACGTACAGCTGCGTACGAGTCGTAGCGCGAGCGTTCCTGCGTTGATTATGTTACATCCCGACAACTGATTGAAAAACTATAATATTTCGTATGTCCGTCCTCACTTACGCTGTGCAAGGGTGATAATGTTTATAGGAGGATGCCTGTTGACTGAAGAAACAGGATAAACATCAGCACAGGTGCAACATAGCGGATCATGATGCGGTACAGTTTCTTTCTTCGGAATTTCTTGCCGTTGCGTTCCATTTCATCAATGACATAGTCCGGTGTCATAACCCAGCCGATCAGGATGGTAGAGAGCAATGCGATAAATGGCATCATGACACTGTTACTAATATAATCCATAATATCTAATAACTGTCCGGTAGAGCCATTTGGTAGTGCAACTTCTACATAGAAAATGCTGTAACCAAGTGCGATGATTGCGGATGCAGCAAGATAGACCACGGATAAGATCAGTACGGTCTTCTTGCGGCTGGTATGGAAGATCTCCATACAGTTGGCTGTGATAGATTCTAACACAGAGATACAGGATGTCAGGGTCGCAAAAACTGCAGTTACAAAGAACAGGATTCCTACGAAGATTCCAGCTTTTCCCATAGCGGCAAATACCTTTGGCAAGGATACAAACATCAGACTTGGACCGGCTCCCATTCCTTCTGTTCCGGAGAATACAAATACGGCAGGAACGATCATTGCACCGGCAAGAAATGCAACACCGGTATCAAAGATTTCAATCTGATTGACGGCTTTGTTCAGATCTACTTCCGGCTTTACATAAGAGCCGTAGGTGATCATAATTCCCATAGATACACTAAGAGAAAAGAATAACTGACTCATTGCATCTAACAGAATCTGTAAGAAACGTTGTAACGTGAGTCCTTCAAGGTTTGGTGTGAGGTAATACAGAAATCCTTCCATGCCGGTATGTACCTGACCGGAAGCATCGGTATGCTTCAAAGTTAATGAGAATACGGCAATAATGACGATCAATACCAGAAGAATTGGCATCATCCATTTGGATACCCGCTCAATTCCGCCTTCTACACCGTTGTATACAATAAATGCGGTAACAGCCATGAATAAAAGTGCAAAAACAACAGGTGAAGTAGATGATGTGATAAAGGATGTGAAGTAATCATCTGTTGCGGCAGCATTTGACTGACCGGTTATATATACAACAGCATACTTTGTGATCCAGCCACCGATTACGGCATAGTAGGTCATGATCAGAACCGGAACAAGAAAGGTCAGGATTCCTAAGAATTTCCACTTCGGACGCATCTGCGTGTAGGCTCCGATCGCACTTTGTTTTGTGCGACGACCGATTGCAATATCGGATGTCAATAAGGTGAATCCGAATGTAAGTACGAGAATAAAATAAATGATTAAAAATAAACCGCCTCCATCTTTAGCTGCGAGGTAAGGGAATCTCCACAAATTTCCTACTCCAACAGCACTACCGGCAGCGGCAAGGACAAAACCGAGTTGTCCTGAAAAATTACTTGACTTTTTTTCCATTATGAATAATCTCCCCATATAATATAATTTGTGTGACTAGAATAGCATATAATGAAGAAAATGTAAAACAATAGTTTATTTTATTTAGGAAGAAAAGGTTATTCGTAATAATTCGCATGCGCTTTCTTGACAAGTCTATCGTTCTGGGGTAGAGTAGATTTTGGTTAATTGGAATTCGGTGTATCAATATTTATGAATGTATATTACAGCGGGGGGATAGCATGTTAGAAAAACGAAAGAATTATGAAATTGTCTTATTTATAGCAGGCTGCATTCTGGTGAATTATCTGGGGAAGATCTTTGCGAATCATTTTGAACTTCCCTTATGGATGGATTCAGTAGGAACCATGTTCACAGCATATGTTTTAGGTCCTGTTTGCGGAGCTGTTGTTGGGGTTACAGTGAATGTGATTTATGGCATTTTGTTTTCGTATACCCATATGGTATATGCGTTAGTGAGTGCCATGGTAGCTGTGCTGGTTGGACTGCTTGCAAAACGTGGAGGGCTTGAGAATCTGTTTCGTGCTCTGACAACGAGTTTTTTTGTAACAATTCTATCGGTTGCGTGCTCGGTTCCGCTTAATTATCTCTTTTTTGATGGTGCGACCGGTAATGTGTGGGGAGATGGTGTAACGGAGTTGTTTAAACAACTCGGACTAAAACCGATATTGAGTCATATTATCGGAGAATTCTATATTGATTTTTCAGATAAGACGTTAACTATTCTGATCGTATTTCTTGCAATTCGTATTTATCGGAATCGTCGTACAATATTTCACATGTTTCACAAAAAGAAGATACAGCATAAGAAGGGCAGTACATCCGGGTATCTGCAAATGATCCTGGTGTTAGTATTATGTGGTGGGATGGTTATGAGCCCATTTACAAGCTTTGGAAAAGAAAAGGGTACATCAGATGATTCTGTAGGGAGTGATCGGACAACTGTATATAACTATAATGCTTATGTACAGACTATTTATAATGGAAGGAACGGATTGCCTGGCGGAAGTGCTAATGACATTGCACAGACAAATGATGGTGTATTATGGATCGGTACATATGGCGGTCTATATCGGTATGGCGGCAATGAATTTGAATGGATGAATTCATTTGAGTCGGCCAAAAATGTTAATTGCCTGTATACAGATGAGGAGGGGCGTTTGTGGATTGGAACAAATGATAATGGATTATCTATCTGTATTAATGAAAAGATATCGAATGTAGTGACTGAGGCAGATGGGCTGTCCTCAGATTCTGTCCGGTGTATTACGCAGTGTACGGATGGAGATTATTATGTCGGGACAACCGGTTCGTTGGCGATCCTTACCTTAGCAGGAGGACTTTCTGTAGAGACTGTGATTCCGGATATTGTATATGCGGGAAGTATTAGTGCAGACGCAAATGGCAATGTTGCAGTTGTGACAAGTGAAGGGAAATTATATCTTTTAAGGGAACGAAAGGTAGTTTCGGAGATAACAGCAGAGAATGGAAATGCATATACCTGCTGTTCCTTTGATGAAGATGGAATGCTGTATGCGGGAACGACAGGAAGCACAATAGAGGTGTTGGGGGTAAACAGCAAGGGAATGAAACGTCAGACAACCTATGAATGTGAAGGACTCCGTAATCTGAAATCGCTGCGGTTTTCTGATGAGGGTATTCTGTTTATCTGTGCAGACACAGGTATGGGATATATGGATGATCAGAAAGAGTATTGTGGTATTCAGGCAGATGCGTTTAGCAGTTCTGTTGACCATATGCTGATTGATTATCAAGGCAATCTCTGGTTTACATCTTCGAGACTTGGTCTGTTACGGCTGTGTCCATCTGTCTTTACGGATATATACCATGAAGCCGGATTAACAGATCAGGTAGTCAATTGTGTCACACAGTGGAATGGCGATTACTATTTTGGAACTGATAACGGGCTGGATATGGTGCATGAGGGTAAAATGCAGGAAGCGACGAATTCACTGACAGAACAACTTGCCGGAATCCGGGTTCGGAATCTGTATGTGGATCAGAAGAACCATCTGTGGATCAGCACATCCGGAAACGGATTATACGAAGTCAGGGAATCTGGAAATGTGACAACATATACGAATGAGAATGGGCTGCCGGGAAATAAATTACGAATGGTACTAGAGTTAGAAGATGGTGCAATCGTATCTGCGGGAGATTCCGGGATTGCTTACATTGAGAATGGAAAAGTGACAGATGTGATCAGGTATGAGGAGGGATTAAAGAACCCCAAGGTGTTATGTTTGATGCAACAGGCAGATGGAACTTTGTTAGCCGGAACCGATGGTGGGGGTGTTGCGGTGATCTGTGACCGAAAAGTGATTCAGACGTTGACGAAGCAGGATGGGCTTGGTTCCGAAGTAATACTGCGTATGAAATCTGACCTGGATGGGGAAGGAACATTTTTTGTGACGAGTAATAGCATCTGCTATCAGGATAAGGATGGAATACGTATTTTGGATTTTCCGTACTATAATAACTATGATATCGTAGAAAGTACGAGCGGTATGTTGTTTGTGTTAGGATCTGCCGGAATCTATGTGGTTGATAAAGAGGATCTGCTCGCTGGAAATGCGGATTATAAGTTGTTAGATTCCCAGTCGGGATTGTTAAAATCATTTACTCCCAATGCATGGAATTATATGGATGCGGATGAGAATCTGTATCTTTCAACCGATTCAGGGGTATTGTGTATGAATCTCAACCGTTATACAGTGTCAGTCCGTTCCTATCGTATGATTGTACGCTCCGTTAAGGTGGATGATAGTATCTACTCGGTAGAACGGGGAGAGACAACGGTATTACCAAGTGGTGTGAACCGGATTGAGATTGTACCGGAGATTATCAATTATTCTTTGAATTTGCCAAATGTCAGTGTTTATATGGAAGGATTTGATAAGCAGCCGAAAATTATACCACAAAATGAGTTAAAGAGCATTACATACATGAATCTTCCGGTTGGAACTTATACCTTTCATTTAGGTGTTATGGATAGCCGCGGTAAGAGGATTATGGCGGAAAGTACATATACGATCGAGAAAGAACGGGAAATTTATGACAACTGGTGGTTTGTATGTTATACAGTGGTTATATTTGCCTTAGTGGTCGCATATCTGACATGGTTATTCTTCCGGACACAGATCCAGCGGACGTTGAATATGCAGAGAAAAGAATTGGAATTTGCAAGAAGTCAGGTGGAGATGGGCAATGAGACAGTTCTTACCATTGCACGGACGGTAGATGCGAAAGATGAGAATACAAGCCAGCACTCGGTAAGGGTGTCTGAATATTCTGTGATGATCGCAAGACGATTAGGGTTTGATGATGCGTCATGTGAACAGTTGCGTAAGGCTGCTCTTTTGCATGATATTGGTAAGATTGGAATTCCGGATCGCGTACTCAATAAGCCGGGACGGTTAACGGATGAAGAATATGAGATTATGAAGTCGCATGTCGTGAAAGGCGCAGAGATCCTTAAAAAGTTTACTTTGGTGGAAAATGTACAGGAGGGAGCATTGTATCATCATGAACGGTATGATGGTCATGGATATGTACATGGACTGAAAGGGGAAGAAATTCCGTTAAATGCGAGAATCATCGGGATCGCAGATGCATTTGATGCGATGACGGCTAATCGTGTTTATCGTAGAAAATTAGATTTTGATTTTGTGATCGGTGAATTGAAGAAAGGCAAGGGAACACAATTCGATCCTGACTTAGTGGATATTATGCTGCAGCTCATTGAGGAGAGGGAGATTGACGTGGAACAGCTCTATGAGGATCAGACAGCAACGGTGAATGAGGAGGTACAGGGATGAAACGCATTTATGGAATTACGATAATTACAGCATGTGCCATGATCTTTGCCGTGGTGGGATTGTATAATATGTTCTGGAAAAAGGATGCGGATAGAACCATCAAAGTGGGATTTGTATATGTAGGAGATGCCAGTACGGCATATACCGGCAATTTTATGGAAGCACAGGAAGCAGTGGATAATGCATTTGGCGATCAGGTGCATACAATTGCTAAGTATAATGTGGCAGAAGGTGCAGAACGGCAGTCAATAGAAGAATTGGTGGAAGAAGGCTGCGATATTATATTTGCTACCAGTTATGGATATGAAACTGTAACCAAAGAACTGGCAGAGAAATATCCCGATGTACAATTTTGTATGGCAACCGGAGATAATGCCAATACAGATCCGGTATTGGATAATTATCATACTTTTATGGGGGCGATCTATGAGGGGCGGTATGTTTCCGGCGTTGTGGCAGGAGTGAAATTACAGGAATTGATCGAGAATGGAACGATTACCAGGGAGCAGGCGAGGATTGGGTATGTAGGGGCATATCCCTATGCGGAAGTGATTTCGGGTTATACTGCATTTTTATTAGGTGCCCGTTCCGTCGTGCCGGAAGTAACGATGGAAGTTTGTTATACGAATACATGGAGCAATTATCTGAAAGAAAAGAAATGTGCGCAATCTCTGATTGAAGATGGATGTGTGATCATTTCCCAGCATTCGGATACGTCAGGACCTGCAGTTGCCTGTGAACAGACGGATGCAGATATACCGGTGTATCTTGTCAGTTATAATCAAAGTATGGCAGAATTGGCGCCTACTACATATCTGATTGGTGCCAAGATTAATTGGAAACCATATATGCGGCAGGCTGTTCAGGCGGTTCTTGATCAGAAAAAGATCGAGGATGTTGTTGTGGGAAATGTTAATGAACAAGATATCGGGGCAGGATTTGACGAGAACTGGGTGCAGATGTTAGAATTAAATGAAGTGGTTGCGGCAAAGGGCACCAGAGAGCGGATTGCATCCACTATTGAGCAATTGAAAAGTGGTCAGATCGAGGTGTTCCGGGGGGAGTATGTTGGCGTGAATCCGCAGGATGTATCGGATACTTATGATCTTACAGAGGGATATCCGGAGAATAAAGAAAGTTCTGCACCGACATTTTATTATATATTACAGGATGTAATTGATATAAAGGAATGATCGTCCGGGTTCAGGATAAGGTTAAGGGGTTGAAGGAGAGAAGAATATGGATAGTCATCTTATTGTGAATGAGTGTTATATACAGTTTCTGGAAAAACTATTATCACCGGCACAGGATCTTGCTCAATGCGAGCAGAATGTGAAGGAAGCGGTTGCAATATTGGCACCGGCAGTCCGGCTGGGAAAGGCAGAAGTTGTTATAGAGATGCCGGCAAGCCGGTTAGAACCAAAAGAGGAACGCCGGACAATTGTATTATATAATCAGGGCACTGACGTGGGAGATGATGTGTGTGCACTGCGTTTTGGGCTGCTAGATAGGGGCAATGTGTGTATTTTTTTGCAGCCGTCAGGGACAGAACCGTTTTCAAAAGCAGAAAGAGAGATGCAGAATCTGATCGGAAAACAGATATTTACCCAGTTCAGCCGGGTTATCATGCAGGGATTTCTTACACAGGTGATCGGTACAGATCTGGCTACCGGTGTAGCGAATCAGGAAGCATTTATGCGTTTTGTTGTTTCTTTGATGAGACAGCACAGATTGCAACAATATCATGTATTCTTTTTTAATATTCATAATTTCAAGTATGTGAATAAAGTTTTTCCTTATGCGGAAGGGGATGTCATATTAAGAAAATATGCGGCATATGTGGATTCTGAGACAAAGGATGGCATGGTTGCCCGGTTAGGTGGTGACAATTTTATTGCTTTGGTCAGGAATGAATTTGTGGAAGAATATATTTATATGCTTCGGAATGTACGGATATCACATGCCACATCGGAGAAGAGGAAGGAATTCCTGTTCAGTGCTACCATTGGCGTGTCTGCTCTTGAAAATATTGAGACACCGCGCGATGTATTAGCACGTTCAAGTATTGCATATCAGACAGCAAGAATCCGGGGTGTCGGTACATTAGTATATTATTCGGAAGAGATTCATAAACAATTAATGGAGAATCAGACCATTGTTTCCCAGTTTGCACCGGCATTAGAAGCGGGAGAGTTTATTGTTTATTATCAACCGAAAGTGAATATCAGTGACCGGACGTTATATGGATCGGAAGCTCTTGTGCGTTGGCTGCATAATGGAACATTAATTCCACCTATGCAATTTGTGCCGCAATTAGAGCGTGAAGGAAGTATCTGTAAGCTGGATTATTATGTGTTAGAAGAGGTTTGTAAGTTCTTGAAGGAACGCAAGGAGCAGGGAAAGAGCCAAATCTGCATTTCTGTGAACTTTTCCAGAAAGCATTTAGAAGAAGAGGACATGGTGGAACGCATTGTTGCGATTATTGACCGTTACGGAATCGATTATCAATACATTGAAATAGAATTGACGGAGAGCGAAGATTTTCAGAATTACGAGATCATGTCACATGTTGTGAATGGATTGAGGAATCATGGAATCGGAACGTCTATTGATGATTTCGGAACAGGATTTTCTTCCCTTAATATGATCAAGAAGATAGATCTCAATGTGATCAAGATTGACAAGTCCTTCATTCCGTTAGAGACAGAATATCCGGGTAAGCAAAAGGACAAGATCATGTTTGCCAATATTATCAATCTTGTGAGACAGCTTGGCAAGAAGACGATTGCAGAGGGTGTGGAGACGGAAGAACAGCTTGATTATCTGCGGGAGGTTGGCTGTGATATTGTGCAGGGTTATGTGTTTGACAGACCGCTTCCTCAACAGGAATTTGAACAACGCTTAGATCACGGATATTCCCCTTATGCTGTGTAAGGGAAAAATGCATTGCTGAAATCAGCAAATTCTGCTACTATTAAGGGGTACAAGTAGTTAATGGAGCAGACTCTTATCGTCAACGCTCAACGTGTAACGGCATCGGGTGTGGCGGTAACTTTATGGATGATTATGCGCAACGAACAGACGAATGGATTGAGATAACATAAATGCATTGATTATCCTATGGTCTATAATAAGTGCGACCTTTATGCTGTGGAGACAAGACTCAATGAGAAATCGAAGCCCTCAAGCTGAGATTTCTCATATGTCTGAGGCTTGCCCGAACGGGTAGCATAACCGGAGCACGTTTATAACCATAGAATAATCGATGCTTATACTCCATTCATCGTCTGTCTTCATCCCATAAAGTAGGGGAGTCATTGTGAAAGGAGTAGGATTATGGGATTTTTGAAAGGAAAGACAGCCATCATTACAGGTGGTGGAAGAGCAGTACTTAGTGATGGAAGCTGCGGTTCTATTGGTTACGGAATTGCAACAGCATATGCAAAAGAGGGGGCGAATCTGGTTCTTACCGGACGTAATGTACAGAAATTAACCGATGCGAAAGAAGAATTAGAGAGAGAATACGGAATTAAGGTACTACCTGTGCAGGCAGATGTCAATGCAGGAGCAGATAATGAAGCAGTGGTGAATCATGTGGTAGAGGAAGCAATCAAGGAATTTGGCAGAATTGATGTTCTGATCAATAATGCACAGGCATCTGCGTCCGGTGTTACATTGGCAGATCACACAACAGAGCAGTTTGATCTTGCAATCTATTCCGGTTTGTATGCAACATACTACTATATGAAAGCATGTTATCCACATTTGAAGGAGACAAAGGGAACAGTTATCAATTTTGCTTCCGGTGCCGGATTGTTTGGTAATTTTGGTCAGTGTGCATATGCAGCGGCCAAAGAGGGCATCCGTGGACTTACTAGAGTAGCAGCTACCGAGTGGGGTAAGGATGGCATTAATGTCAACATTATATGTCCTCTTGCATGGACAGCACAGCTTGAGAACTTTGAAAAAGCATATCCGGATGCATTTAAGGCAAATGTGAAGATGCCTCCGATGGGACACTATGGAGATGTAGAACTGGAAATCGGACGTCCCTGTGTACAGTTGGCATCCCCTGATTTCAAATATATGAGTGGTGAGACCATTACCTTAGAGGGTGGAATGGGTCAGAGACCATAACTTGCCTTAATACAGGGAGTTAAGATATGTTATTAATGAGAGAAATGAGACAGGTACAGGGACTGACGGAACGAGAACGGGATATATGCAATTATATTTTAGCGCATCCTGAGCAGGTAGCTGTATTGTCATCAAGGGAGCTTGGTCACGTGACATTTACCAGTGCGGCATCTGTCACACGATTTTGCCAGAAAATGGGCTGTAAGGGATATCCGGACTTCCGGCTTCGTTTTGTCAGTGAGCTGAAGCTGACGGATGCAGAAGCAGAAGAGAAGATTAAGATTGAAGAGCAGGAAAGTGTGGTTTCTCTTGTGAAGAAGATCAGTGGATTAGAGGCGAAGGCAGTAGAAGAAACGCGCAAAGCATTATCTCTCGAGCAGATGATGCGGATTCGCAAGATGATACATGAGGCAGCAGCAATTGATTTCTATGTGTATGACATGAATGTGCATCTGGCTCAGTATGGATGTTCACAGATGCTGCATGCAGGTAAGCTTGCATATACACACATTGCAACGAATGTGCAGGAGCTGCAGGCATTGATCGCACAGGATAATCATCTGGCAATTGTGATCAGTCATACCGGAGAGAATCTTCGGTTGGGAGAGATCATTAAGACGCTGCGCCGCAAGCATACAAAGACGATTGTAATATCGGCATATAAGAACCGGACGCTTTGTAACATGGGTGATGAGTTTATCTATGTGGCATCGACAGAAGGAGCGGATGAGTTTTGGATGTCAACCTTTTTCTCTTCCGTAAAATATATATTAGATATTTTTTACGGTATGGAATTCAGCCTGAATTATGAGAGTAATATGAAGCTGAATGCAGAATATGAGAAGATTGGTAAGGATAAGCTGTGGGGGCTTTCCGGCGAAATCTGATCATAAGACATTAGATGGTTGAAGATACATGTAATTAAACATAGAGAAAGCACCATAGATACGAGTATCGCTGTAGGATAGTATAAGAATCTGAGGCAATGTTTCAATATATATGAAACATTGTTTCAGATTTTTTTTATTCTGGTAAACTTTTTTTGAAACATTTTACCAGCCGAACGTGAAACGGTTGTATTCATTTGGATATTTTTGTATAGTTACCTTACTAAGAAATGAGTACGAAAAGCGCGCAGTTAACTCAGGAGAAGAAAAGATTGATATACCCTGTGGGGTGGATGGAAAGGAGTGTTTATCATGGCTCAGACTCAGGTAAGAGACTATGCAAAGCTTGCAGCAGACATTATCACTGCTGTTGGCGGAGAGAAGAATATTTCAAATATAACACATTGTGCAACCAGATTACGGTTGGTATTAAAGGAGACACCGGCAGATGCAGAGGCAAAGATTTCAACTATGCCGGGTGTTATTACAGTCGTTCAGAATAATGGACAGTTTCAGGTAGTAATCGGAACACATGCAAAAGATGTATATGCGCATGCAGCAGATATTTTACAGATTGGTGATAATGGTATCGAAGGTGAGGACGCACCAAAGCAGGGAATCGTGAACCGGATCATTGCAACGATGTCAGCCGTATTTGCACCATTTGTATATATTCTTGCAGCAGCTGGTATTTTACAAGGTTGTTTGATCTTGATCAATCTTGCAGTACCTTCTTTTGCAAACACAGGAACTTATGAAGTATTAAGCCTGATGTCATGGGCACCGTTTACGTTCCTGCCAATCTTTATCGCAGTAACGGCATCGAAGCATTTTAAATGTAATCAGTTTGTTGCAATCGCTTGTTGTGCAGCATTAGTCAGCCCTTCCTTAACAGAGTTAGCAGGAAGAGTAGCAGAGGGTGAGACAATCCGGTTGCTTGGTATGAAGTTAGCAGAGACAACCTATACCTCTTCTGTATTGCCACCATTGTTATTAGTATGGGTACTTTCTTATCTGGAGAAGTTCATTGAGAAACATCTTCCAGATGCAGTCAAAGCATTATTTACACCATTCCTTTGTATCCTGATCATGGTTCCACTTACTTTACTTATCATTGGACCGATCTCTACAGGAGCAGCAAACGGAATCGCAGCAGGATATAACACATTAGTTAAAGTTGCTCCGCCGGTTGCAGCAGCAATCGTTGGTGGTGTATGGCAGGTAATCGTTATCTTCGGTGTTCACTGGGGTGTTACACCAATGGTTATGGCAAACTTTGCAAATCAGGGATTTGATTCCTTCCAGGCATTTCAGACCTGTGCTGTATGTGCACAGATGGCAGCCGCATTTGGTGTATTCTTAAAGTCAAGAAATAAAGAGACAAAGAACGTAGCATTATCTGCTGGTATTACTGGTGTATTCGGTATCACAGAGCCGGCTATCTACGGTGTAACCTTAAGATTCAAGAAACCTTTCATCTGTGGATGTATCGCTGGTGGTGTTGGTGCCGTTGTAGCAAGCTTCTTCAATGCAGTAAACTATGTATATGCCGGTCTTCCTGGATTATTAACTGTAGTGAACTCTATCAACAAAGACAATATGACACCATTCATCGGTGAGGTAATTGGTCTTGCAATCTCTATCATTGGTGCGATCGTATTAGTTCAGATCGTTGGTTTCGAAGATGCTCCGGAGAAGAAGGCAGCACCGGCAGCAACGGATGATACAACAGCAGCACCTGCTATTGATACAACAGATAAGACAGTTGCAAGCCCATTATCAGGACAGGTGATCGCATTAGCTGATGTAAAAGATCCTGTGTTCTCAACAGAAGCATTAGGAAAAGGTGCAGCTATTATACCAAGTGAAGGTAAGGTAGTGGCTCCGTTTGACGGACAGATCGTAAGTGTGTTAGATAGTCATCATGCAGTGGGTATTGAAGGTAATAATCAGGTTGAGGTGTTGATTCATGTGGGAATGGATACCGTAAAGTTGAATGGTAAGCATTTTGCAGCCCATGTAGCAGAGGGTGATATTGTAAAGAAGGGTGATCTGTTGATCAGCTTCGATATCGATGCGATCAAGGCAGAGGGGTATGAGGTAACAACACCGGTTGTTGTAACGAATACCGATGAGTATGACAATATCGCAGTATTAGCAAACGGAACGGTTGCATCAGGAACAGAGCTTCTTAGAGCTGAATAGAAAGAAACATATATCAGAAATTCTGTTTTATGACAGATCATTTAGAATTCAAAGAGGAATCCTTCCGGATACCTGTAAAAGGTGGATGCTACATTATTTTACAGGTATCGGAAGGTAATCGGAAAGAGAGGAACGGATATGGGATTACCAAGTGATTTTCTGTGGGGTGGCGCAGTTGCTGCGCATCAGTTAGAAGGAGGATGGAATGCAGGCGGCAAGGGACCAAGTGTTTCGGACGTACTGACAGCCGGTGCACATGGAGTTGCCCGTCGGATTACCGATGGAGTATTAGATGGTGAGAATTATCCAAATCATGAGGCAATAGATTTTTATCACAGATACAAAGAGGACATTGCATTATTTGCAGAGATGGGATTTAAATGTTTCCGTACCAGTATTGCATGGACCCGTATTTTCCCAAACGGAGATGAGGATACTCCGAATGAGGAAGGTTTACAGTTTTATGATGATATGTTTGACGAGCTGTTGAAGTATGGAATTCAGCCGGTGATCACATTAAGTCATTTTGAGATGCCATATCATCTTGCCAAGGAATACGGCGGCTGGTATAACCGCAAATGTATCGATTTCTTTGTGAAATATGCAGTTACCGTTATGGAACGATACAAGGATAAGGTAAAATACTGGATGACATTTAACGAGATCAATAACCAGAGTAATACACATGCAGATATTTTTGGATGGACCTGCTCCGGTGTGAAGTTTTCTGACTATGACAATCCGGAAGAAGTGATGTATCAGTGTGCACATCATGAATTGGTTGCAAGTGCTTTGGTTGTGAAGAAGGGTCATGAGATCAATCCGGACTTCAAGATCGGATGTATGTGTTCCTTTGTACCATTTTATCCATATTCCTGTAACCCGGAGGATGTGATGACGGCAGTCGAGTCTATGCATGAGAGATATCATTTCTCTGATGTGCATGTAAGAGGTCATTATCCGGCATTTACGAAGAAGTATTGGGAACGTAAGGGATATCAGATCAAGATGGAGCCGGAAGATGAGAAGATTCTTGCAGAAGGTAAGGTAGATTATCTTGGCTTCAGTTATTATATGACTAATACGGTAAAGGCAGATGCAGTCAAGGATACGACGGAAACAACGGATGGAAGTTCTGTGCATTCTGTTGCAAATCCTTATATCATAGTAAGTGACTGGGGATGGGCAATTGATCCGACCGGATTGCGTTATGCATTGAACAGCCTGTATGAGCGTTATGAGATTCCGCTATTCATTGTAGAGAATGGATTTGGAGCCATTGATGTGAAGGAGGCAGACGGAACATGTAATGATGACTACCGTATCGCATACCTGAAAGCACATATTGAGGCAATGGAAAAAGCAGTCAACTATGATGGGGTTGACCTGATGGGTTATACTCCGTGGGGATGCATTGACCTGGTATCCTTTACAACAGGTGAGATGAAGAAACGTTATGGTTTCATCTATGTAGACAAGAACAATGATGGCAGTGGAACCTTAGAACGCAGCAGGAAACGTTCTTTTGACTGGTATAAGAAAGTGATCGCAAGCAACGGGAATGATCTTGACGCATAAATGATTGCAAAAGATAATGCGGGTAGAATGCATAATGCGTTCTACCCGTTTCCTGTATATAGATTGGGAAAGTGCTGTTTTGTCTGATGATGAGTCAGGTATAGATGCGTGCCTACACAAAAGTTTGTATTAAGAGAATATATATTTGGCTTGTTAATATCAGATTTTAGATATAATATAAAGTATATTTGCAGGAGGATAAAAGTATGATTGCGGAATATTTTAAGAAACTGGATTGGAGACGTGTCGCAGTGATGTGCATTGGAACAATCTTTATTGCAATGGGCGTTGCCATCTTTAAGTTTGCGGCATTGGGAAATGATCCGTTTAATGCCATGTCAATGGCATTGGGAGGATGTACACCGATCACATATGCGAACTGGTGCATTATTGTGAATGGCTGCTGCTTTCTGATTCAGCTTCTGCTGGGACGGCATTATATCGGATTAGGAACAATCGTCAATGCACTTTTTCAAGGATATATTGTAACATTTTTTTATTTTCTTTTTACATCACATCTGCCTGCTCCGGAGAGCTTGTGGATAAAGATTCTTGTGATGTGCGTTGGGGTAGTTGTATGTTGTCTGGGCATTTCATTATATCAGACATCGGATGTTGGTGTTGCACCATATGATAGTATCTCTTTGATCATGACCGAGCGACTGAAAAAAGTACCGTACTTCTGGTGCAGAATATCCAATGATGCTATCTGTGCCATTGTTGCGTATGTGACAGGTGGACTTGTCGGAATCGGAACGGTTGTATGTGCATTCGGACTGGGATCTGTGACACATTTTTTTAATAAGCATTTTACGGAACCGCTCTTTTTTCATCTTGAGAATTAATGAATCACCCTTGCACAGCGTAAGTGAGGACGGACGCACGAAATGTTAGGTTGTGAATCGGTTGCAAGAATATAACATATCATCGCAGGCACGCTCTCGCTACTCATCACTCGCAGCGGTACTAGGC
>QWCE01010500.1_pt1 | contig 15688 bp, 18 predicted proteins | sample 1972531 | NCBI WGS metagenome assembly QWCE01 (sample SAMN09866716, study PRJNA288562) | Human gut metagenome isolate term4_stool, whole genome shotgun sequencing... | reverse complement strand
CGAATATCGGTGGTCTTATTTTAATATTCAAAATTCTACATAAAACTTTTTACCTGAAATAATCAATTTAATATTGACTTTTTATTTGCAGGCTTAAATATACTTTAATCCGTTTTCATAGGCATCGTCCCCATAGCAAGGGAGCGAAAAGCCATTATAAAAAGTGCTAAACTACCTAACTATTGTACCTATAAATTATCTGTTCGAAGCCGTAGGTTCTCCCTTTGGACCTATGTACTGCGAGCTTCCAAAAGCTAAAATCAAAATAAAAATACTTTGTATTAGCACAAGACCCAAACAAAATAACGAGCTTTTCCCAAAAGCTTTTCCAAGCTGCCAGTACACATATATTCCATATATCACATTCACAACAGGAACAAAGAACCAAACTGCTCCCCAGCCTGAGCCTCCAGTTGCAAACTTTACAAGATAAATCAAATTGAGAATAGGAACTATACCATACCAACCAGGCAAGCCTGCCTTATTAAACAGCATCCACAAAGCGACTAAATTAATAATTAACATAATGATACCAAAAGTAGTATATTCAGCAGTTAAAATATCGTTAAATTGATATCCATTATCATACATTTCCATATACAAATCCTCCTAAAATTCTCTCTATAAATTAATTCAGAGAAAATTATACCATTTACTATCTCGGCACGCAAGATTTTATTATCTCGCTAGCAACATCCTCCACGCTTTTATTTGCAACATCTACAGTTGTATCGGAATATCTTTTGTATAGCGGCACCCTATAATTATACAGTGATTCTATGCTCTCACCCTCATCGAGCGTAACACCCCTCGAATCAAGATTATAAAGTCGCTTTTTTAGCCTATCAATACTCTGCTCAAGGTATACAATTGCACCCATCTTCTTCATATGCTCGATTGCTTTTGGGAACAAAACAGCACTCCCCCCAGTAGCTATAACTGTATCACAGCAATCCAAGCTGCATAAGATTTTCTCTTCGACTTCCCAGAAATATTGATTGCCTTTATTATCAATTATATCCTGCAATCTCATGCGTTCATATTCTTCAATAAGAATATCTGTGTCAACAAAATCCATATTTAATTTCTTAGCAAGACGTCTGCCAACTGTGCTCTTGCCACTCGCAGGCATCCCAATTAGTATTATATTTCCCATAAATAAATCCTGTTTTCTATCCCTTTTTTTATTCCTTGTACAAACACATGAAAAACATCATCCCAATCATATTTTTAGCTTAAGCTGCTGTGTCGAACCTGAATTTTCAATTTCCTCATCAGACAAAACGCCTTCCAAATCTTGAAATGGTGGCAACTCAGATATTGACGAAAATCCAAATTGTTTCAAAAACACATCCGTCGTTCCATAAATTATAGGTCTTCCAATTCCCTCAGATCTGCCCTTTTCAGCAACTAGGCTCCTCTTCATAAGTCCCTCTACAACCCTGTCGGCACGCACACCTCTTATAGCTTCGATTTCTGCCTTTGTAACTGGCTGCTTATATGCTATAATTGCGAGAACCTCAAGTGCTGCCTGCGAAAGCTTGGAGCTTTTCACAGGGGTGCAAAGTCTTTTGATGAATATTGCGTTTTCCGCTGCGGTTACCATCTGAAATGATCTGTTAATCTGCCTTATTCTTAATCCGCGTCCATCATTTTCATATTCATTTTTTAATTCCACAAACAATTCTTTAACCTGATCATACTCGATGCCAAGAACATCGGCAGCGGCTTTGATTGAAAGCGGCTCTCCCCATACATATAACATCGATTCAAGAGCAGATTTGTATATTTGAGTGTTTCCCATTATGAGATCTCCTTATTTTCAACGCTTTTATTATCCTCGCACAGCTTCAACAAAATATCACCATAGATGGATTTTTGTTCTGCAATTATTGATTTTTGATTTATCATTTGAAGCGTTGCCGCAAAAGTTACGACTAGATTATAGTTATCTTGTTTGCCTGGAACAAGGTCTTTCAGACTTATCTTGGTATTTCTTCCTGTTATTTTGTTCTCTGTTTTAAATCTATCTATGATGTACTCCATCCTTGATTCCATAGATATCCGATCTCTTTCAAGCCTTGTATATCGCTCTCTGACCTGATCGATTCTTTGTTTTCTTTCAATGAAGTCATTAAAAGCGCTGACGAATTCATCAATTTCAAGGCTTAGGTACTCATCCGGATTATTCGTATACTCCTGTATATCCTCCTGAGGTTTCTCCATTATCTCCTGATTATCGCTAAATCTTTTTGAAAGCATATCAGCTTTCTTCTTGAAGCCTTTGTACTCGATTAATCTTTCCACAAGCTGCGATCTCGGATCTTCCTCTACGATGCCCTCAACATTCTCATCCTCCGTCGGCAATATCATCTTGCTTTTTATTTCAATCAGACTGGCCGCAAGCACCATGAACTCTGTAGCCCTTTCCACATCAATTGTATTCAAATCCCTCATATATTCCATGTACTGTCCTGTAATTTCTGAGATCTGAATGTCATATATGCTCATTTGCATATTTTCTATGAGATATACAAGCAAATCAAACGGTCCCTCGAACGAAGAAATCTTAACCTTATAACTCATCAGAGACCACCTTCTTCGCTATCTTTTTCGTGTCTGGCATCAAGGCTTGATGATTGATTCAAATGCTCTTTAATCTGACTTTCCTCCAGATTGCTATAATAATTATAATACAATAGCCCAATTACAACTGTGATCATGCCCAGAAGCTGCCACTTCTCGGGCACCTGTCCAAGGAATATATATGCAAGCATCGTCGCCGACACAGCCTCGCCAGATTCCCAAGTAGAAACATATAGCGATGATACATGCCCCATACACAAATTAAAGACAGCATGCGCACCTATCTGACATACAATTGTCAGTCCAAGAATGTAAATCCAATCTGAAGATGAGTAACCAATAAATTGCGTCCTCGTGAATATCATACCTATGCCGAAGCAAATCCAACAAAATAGGAAGCATAAAAATACATATGTAGTTCCTGATATATTTTTTCTGGCTTCATGACCCATGGCAAAATATAGTCCCATAAATATTGCCGTCGCTACAGACAAAACATCGCCTTTAAAATCTCCCGCTGCAAGCTCCTTGTAGTCAAAGCCTGCAACCATACTGGCACCTGCAAGTGCACAAATGATACCCATCAGAGGTCTTCTTCCCACATGCCTCTTGAATATAAATATCGTTGTGAATACAACTACCAGAGGGTGAAGTGCCGCAAGTACAGAAGCGGAAGCTATATTGGTAAGCTTAACTGCACTGAACCAACAGAAAAAATGTAAAAATAAAAAAACTCCAGCCAAGATCGTAAAAATCATGCTTTTTTTCGGTATCGACTTTAGCTCGTGTATTCCTGTTTTAAAAAATGGCACAGCAAAAAATGGCAAACCAAAACTCAGTCGCCAAAATCCAATCGCCATCGGCGGAGCCTGAATCACCGAACCAAAAATGCCTGAGGCTGATCCGGCAATTACAGCAAAAACCACGATGACCTTTACATACCTCTCGAGAAAACTCTTTTGTTGCATCTTGTCAACGCTTCCTTATTTTTAAAATATCAGTATTCTTATGTCTTTTTGTTTAAATAACATCAGAGCATTTATCTAGATTTTAATCAATCATTAATCAATTATTGATTGTTATTTCTTTTTTCGTGAGCCTTTTTAACAGCTTCGCAAAGTCCCTCATTAAAAGGTGGATATATCACGCCTTCTTCGGTGACAACCGCTGTTATAAGGCCTGCGTCAGTTACGTCGAATGAAGGGTTGTATGTATCGGTGCCCTCAGGTGCCATAGGCTTTTCAAACCAATGCTTATATATCTCATCACCGTGACGCTCTTCTATAATTATATCATCGCCTGATGCGGCATTAAGATCTATAGTCGATGTTGGAACAAACATGTAAAATGGCACATCATAATGCTTCGCCAAAACAGCAAGAGCTAACGTTCCTATTTTGTTGGCTCCATCACCATTTGCGGCCATCCTGTCGCATCCTACAACTATTGCATCGACCTTCCCTAGCTTCATTAGCGAAGCCGCCATATTATCACAAATCAGAGTCACGTCAACTCCCTCTTCCTGAAGTTCCCAAGAAGTAAGCCTTGCACCCTGAAGTAGCGGTCTTGTTTCACCAGCGTACACGTGGAAGTCATAACCTGCTTCTTTTCCAAGATAAATCGGAGCTAGGCAAGTTCCATATTCCGACGTAGCGATGGTGCCAGCATTGCAGTGTGTTAAGATTCCCATGCCATCTTTAAGAAGCTTGAGCCCATATTCCCCCATTGACTTACACGCCTCAACATCTTCCCTGTGAATCGCATAAGTTTCTTCCTCCGCGATATTAATGAGCTCGTCTACACCAGCAGGAGAGAGCAAGCCTTCTTCTGACTCTTCTACCATCTTGAGCGCCAGCTTTTCAATTTTGTGATATATTCTATCAAGTGCCCATCGCAAATTAACAGCCGTCGGTCTTGCTGAACCTATATAATCTCTGAGTTTTTTGGCCTCATGCAAAAACCCTTCGGGAGTACAGTTCGTGCTAATTTCTGTGAAGGCATAACTAGTTTCCTCATCATACCACTTTTTCAGTGCAACAAAATATCCATATGCTGCAGCAACTCCTATCGCAGGAGCTCCTCTAACAGCCAACGTTTTGATTGCATTGTAGATGTCTTCGGCTGTATTAATCTCGATATAAACTTCTTCTCCAGGGAGCTTCCTTTGATCTAAAACAGTCATCTTCCCATCTTCGTATTTAAATGGTGTAATCTTCATGGTTACTCTGTCTCTCCTTCCCATTGGATTGCCTATTTTTCACTCAATGCGATTTATCGTGAATATATTTCTATGCTTTATTGATATAAATGCTTACATACATTATACCCTATAATAGTTAAAATTACTATGCCGGTCTTGTTATATTTTTACATAAATGCTAAAATTGTTATAATTATTTCGACAAATGAAATGTGTCCCAAGCTATACAAAAAGAAAGGGGAAGCGATGTCTGAATATCAATTTTTCATAGTTGATGCATTTACTGATAAAATCTTTGGCGGTAACGCTGCGGGTGTTGTCATCCTTGGTGAAAATGAAAATTTTCCAAGCGATGAAAAAATGGTCAAGTTGGCCGCTGAGCTTAGATATTCCGAAACTGTGTTTATTAAGCCCAAGCAAGGCTCAGACGAATACGATTTTCACGCGAGATACTTCACTCCGACAGACGAGGTCGACCTGTGCGGGCACGCTACAATCGGCGGAGTTTACTGTCTAAACAAAGCAATTGACCTAAATAGCAGTTCTATCAGGCTCAAAACAAAGGCTGGCATTATTAATGTTGAGATAAGTGAAAATGCAGTGCTTATGGATATGGCACCTCCCAAACATATCGCAACCTTTGATGAATATCCTTTATTGGAAAGAATTTACGCTTCTATGGGAATCTCTGTACCAAGCGACGAATCTATTTCAACGCTAAAGCCTATGTCAATTTCAACGGGGCTTCCTGATATAATGTTGCCAATTCCATCAAAAAATGACTTAGATAAAATGGTTCCAAATATGGATATGATATCTGAATTGTCAAAAGCTTTAGAGGTTGTCGGCATTCATGCATTTGCGACAAGCTATGACAACGAGCTTTCGTCTGAGAGAAAAGTATTTTGTCGTAACTTTGCGCCCCTTTACGGTATTGATGAGGAAGCCGCAACGGGAACTTCAAATGGGGCTTTGTCATATTATTTTTACATAAACGAGATGCTTTCACCAAATGGCGTGCTTAATGTAATTCAAGGCGAGTCAATGCAACGCTCATCGTCTATTACCGCTACGCTATCTCAAGCTCCTTCTGAAGTTAGTGCGCATACTGTGTGTTCTGTGCCTGTGGATGCTGGGAACAGTGTGAAAATCAGAGTTGGTGGTTCTGCCAAAATACTTGCAAACGGTACGGTATGTCTTTAAAGAGATTGTGATCGACCTATAAAGTAGCGTTAATCGCCATGCTCATCACTTTAAATTTGTATCTAATTTAACATTTTCGGATTCAATACCTATTATCATGGTCTTGTTCCATTTTCTCGATATCAGCCATACCGCCCCACACTCAGCAAGCATGGCAAACCTTGTGTCACCGCCTGCACGCAATATCCCTGTTACAAGAATTGTGCAATAAACCTTGATTGCCATTATAATCGCCATCACAATAAGGAGCCTTTCAGAATAAGTTTGACCCAGGTCTGTTAATTCAAAAAGCTTAAGCATCCATTTGCCTATGAAGTAGAGTCCAAAAGCTGAAATTATACCTATCATAGTACCAATTTTGAGCAATTTTTTTGCAATGTCTTCAGCCAAAGCATTTTCTCTCCGACCTAGATATTCACCCAAAATAATCAGCGTTGCATCACCAATGCTATACCCAGCAAAAATAAAAACTCCGTTAATATTGTTGGCTGCTTGAAACGATGCATATGCGGTCACTCCAAGCCTTGCAAAAGCAGCAACATACACAGTCTGACCAAGGGACCAAAAGAGCTCATTGCCAGTGGTGCTCTTTGCATTATTCAAAACTCTTTTTAGAAACACTTTATTCCAGTCAAAATACTCAGAGATTTTGCCAGTTAAATAATTCCCCCTGCTAATTACTATGACAAGTATTAACATTTCCAGAAGCCTTGCAATTACTGTGGCAATTGCTGCCCCATAAACACCCAGATGAGGGAATCCAAATTTACCATATATGAGAAAATAATTTAGTATTGTATTTAAGGAAAATACAAATGTGGAAACATAAAGTGGTAGAGTAGTCTGCTGAGTTCCCCTAAGGGAGGCTTCTATCGGAATGCTGAAGCCCAAGAAAAGAATTGTCCAAGAGCCTGTTCTCATGTAAGTACTTGCAAGGGGTACCACAGATAAATCATCAGTATATAGAGCAATTACTCTCTCTGGAAAGAAAAATGCCGCGACAAAAAATACTAGACCTATTAATAGCGATACGGTGATTGCAAATCCAAGTGTTTTATGAACACCCCTTCTATCACCAGCACCATAAAACTGCGCAACGAATGTTCCGCATCCGCTTACAAATCCAAAAACAAAAAGATATTGAACAAAGAAAATCTGCATCGCAATTCCAACTGCTGCAAGAGCTTCTTCGCCAAGACTCCCGACCATAATATTGTCAACAAGCCCAAGAGAAGATGAAATTATGCCCTGAACAGCAATTGGTGCAGCAATTTTGATGAGCTTTTTATAAAAATCATTAGGGATGCCCGAGGGACTTCTCAGTTCATTCATATTTTGCATATTTAATTATTTTGACCCAATGTAACAACCTTGATTCCCGCTTCTGCAAGAAGCTTTGTCGCCAATTCATCAGGATATCCTTCATCGACGACAATTCTTTCTATACCTGCATTGATTATCATTTTTGAGCAAATTGAGCATGGCTGGTGAGTTATATATATGCTCGCACCCTCAATGCTTTGCCCTAGCGTAGCAGCTTGAATTATTGCATTTTGCTCAGCGTGAAGGGCTCTACACAGCTCATGCCTTTGTCCAGACGGCACCTTTAGCTGTTCCCTCAAGCATCCTCCAAGCTCAGCACAATGAGAAAGCCCTCTAGGTGCTCCGTTGTATCCCGTAGCAACAATATGCTTGTCCTTAACAATCACAGCGCCGACTTTTCTCCTCAGACAAGTTGACCTTTGAGATGTCAGCTTTGCCATCCCCATGAAGTATTCATCCCAGGACGGTCTTTGCTTTTCTAAATTATCCATAATATTCTCCCTCATAATTCAATAGCTAAATACTGTTATTTCCTGTGCTAACCATTATCACGACTCTCACTTAGCTTAACTCCATTCCTTGATTCATCCAAAAGAGTATCTTTGTCAAAATACATTTTTTCCAAAAATAACCCCTGTGGCGGTGCCGTATGTCCAGCCATCTGACGGTCTTTTGCATTTAATATTCTCGTAATTCTATTTTCAGGAATTTTACCCATACCCACATCAATAAGTGTACCGGACATTATTCTAACCTGCTTATATAGAAAGCTATCCCCATAAAAATCAATCCTAATACTCTGATGTGCGTTGTTCTTGCGACTTTCAGCACAAACGACCCGTATCCCGTATATTGTCTTATTCGGGTTTTGTTCTGGATCTCCTCCCGCAGCCTTAAAGCTCGAAAAATCGTTCATTCCCGTCAATATTCTCGCAGCTATTTTCATTTTGTCCACGCATAAATACTCATCAACAAAATATCTCGAGTTTCGCAGAGTAATTTCTCTAATGGATCCAGTTTCAATAAAATAGCTGTACTTCTTTCCAACTATAGCACCTCTTACATCAAAAGACAAAGGCACTTGCTGAGCTGCTGTAATTAAAATATCTGGTATCAGGCCTTGTTTTCCTCTATTTTTTGCAAGTGCATTGTTCAAAACAAAAGCAAGTTTTTCAATTGGAATTTTTACCTCAGCACAAAACTGTGCCATTTGCTGATGAGCGTGCACTCCTGAATCTGTGCGACTTACACCTCGAATTTTGACATCTTGATTGAGAACAGCTCCTATAATCTCTTCAATAGTGCCCTGTACAGTCCTAATTCCCGGCTGCCTCTGCCATCCACTGAAGTTTGTACCATCGTATTGTATTGAGAGCAAAATATTTTGTTTCATCTAAATCTCCAAATTAAGCTGTAATTCCCATATAATCGACAGATAGAGCCCAGTGCTAACAAATATATATGGCACCATTGGTAGAGAATCTTTGATTGAAAGTTCACCTTTGCCAATCTTAAATAACGCGTATATCCCCATGATTAAGCATGTCAGAAGCATAACGGCTACTACGCCTTTAACACCTAGGCAAAGTCCAAGTGCTGCGAAAAGCTTGATATCGCCACCACCTACTGCTATAATCCAAAGCCGCTTATAAATGCTAAGATAATAAACTGGTCTGGAACTATTCTATATTTAGCATCTGACAAAGACATAACAGCTAGCGCCCACATTAAAACAACGCCGCACGCAAAAAAGCGGTAATCAACAAATATAAATTTTATAAAGGCAAGCGACAAGACTACGGATAAAATGTAAGCCCACGGATTTCGATTGATCCTCGGCTTAGACCTGTCTAAAAGCTCTTCTGAAGGAGTTTCTCCATAATCTGTCAGCCAACCAGGCGGCATACCATTAAATATAGCTACAGCACTGAAACCAGCTAAAACTGCTACCAGTGCTGCACCCATGCTTTTACCAAGAGTAAAAATTATTTCATCTACCATATATTGCTACATTCCCTTATTTTGGTCTATAACTACTTTTGAGATCAACAATTCGATTAAACACCTTCCTGCCATCCTTGCCTTCCTCATATAACTCCGAGTCTGCGATGTAATAACCATGTCTGAAAAATTGAAATCTCTCACCTTTCTTGGCATCTAGAATTGAAGGTTCCGCATAAGCAATCGGTTTCTCTATAGAATTTTCATTTAGTTGATATTCTCCATTCTCATCGGGTATCATCAGATAACCGTAGTTTCTGACTTCAACTGGCACACAGCTTGCAGCATCAACAAAATGTATAGTACCCTTCACCTTCCTGCCAGTGAATCCACTGCCACTTCTTGTTTCTGGATCATAGGTTGCATGCACTTCCTTAATAGTGCCATCCTCATTTTTAATTACATCTGTACACTTTATAAAATACGCGCCCTTAAGTCTTACCTCATTTCCAGGGAATAATCTAAAATATTTCTTAGGCGGGATTTCTTTAAAGTCTTCACCGTCAATCCAAATTTCTCTACTAATATTGACGATGGAGTATAACCTCTTCTTCGTAAGCCTGCTATGGTCGGCATTCTCGGATCATCCCATCCTTCTACCACACCATCGTCAACAAGCCCCTTCAAAAGTCTTTTGCTCATTACTGTATTGGTTAGATTGAGCCTTGCAAATTCAATCTGCTGTGGCTTTGGATCCCACCAATTAAGTTCATTAAGAAACCACTCGTAAAGTGGCCTATGGTCCTCAAATTCCAAGGTGCATATCGAATGTGTAATCCCTTCTATTGCATCCTCGATTGGATGCGCAAAATCATACATAGGATATATACACCATTTATCTCCAGTATTATGATGAGAAACGTTAGCAATTCTATATATTATCGGATCCCTCATGTTAATATTTGGAGAAGCCATATCTATCTTTGCACGAAGAACCATTGAACCCTCAGGGTGCTTACCCTCCTTCATTTCTTCAAAGAGTTTCATATTTTCTTCAACAGATCTATCTCTGTAAGGGCTATTTTTACCTGGTTCCGTTAACGTACCTCTGTACGATCTCATTTCTTCTGGAGAAAGTTCACAGACAAAAGCCTTCCCCTTTTTAATCAGTTCACATGCTGCCTCATACATTTTCGGAAAATAATCTGAAGCCCAGAACTTATTATCCCATTCAAATCCGAGCCAATGTACGTCATCCTCAATCGACTCCACATATTCCATATCTTCTTTTTCTGGATTTGTATCGTCATATCTCAGATTACACTTGCCACCATATTTCTCAGCAGTCGAAAAATTTAAGCAAATTGACTTTGCATGTCCAATGTGAAGATATCCGTTAGGCTCAGGCGGAAACCTTGTCACAACCTCACCACCATGCTTACCAGTTCTATTATCCTCATCTATTATATCGTGAATAAAATTTGAACTTCTATATTCTGACATTCTCTAACCTACCTATTCATATTTCTTTAATTTTTAGCTTTTGTTATATATTTTTCTACAGTCAATACCTATTTTCAAATGATTATACCACAAAATAGTTTGCCCCGAAAGATTTGCCTTCGTAACAAGTTTAAAATGTCGCTAATTCAGGGTCTGCTGCTTTTGCAGGTCTAATATAACTCACTACAAGTATTGGACCTATATCGTCATAAATTGGACTTTCTTTGAAAATCATCTTACCACGGACAACAAACCAATCTCCATGTTGATCGGGCTTTAGCCTAGAAATGCATCCAGGTGCATATTCACAGATAATAGGTTGGAAAGCAATATCCTCAACACAGCATGTCATTACATGTCTTCCAATAGCAAAATTTTCTAAATCCTCGTTCCCTTCCTCAGTGCAAAGAGCTCTACCTTTAAATTCTAACACCTTTCCATCGTAAATCTCAGGGCTGTCCATCAAATCTCTTAAAAAGAAAGCGAAGTCATCATCTTCAATTCTTACAACATCAGCATCAAGGTCATACGGTGGTGGATCAGGGATGTTATCCTGCTCAACAGTCCCATCTTCATACTCGTATATGATAAGCGCTCGATTATTGGCCGCACGGACTATTTTGTGATATTCTTCCATATCGAACCCATCTCTTATAGAACGATTAAAGAAAATCATGTCGGCCGTATTCAGTTTTTCATAAACGAGCTGTCTAATGTTCTTATTGTATGAAGGGAATGTTTTTGATTCGAAAATCGCAGCTTGTTGGACAACATTCCACATTGGCGGCAAACCATTTGCAAGCGTTTGTTTATCCCACATTCCGTTGTATTCTATGAGAATTTGTTCTGCCCTGTGTTTCTTCTGCAGCCAATCAAGATTTTTTTCATTAAAGTCGTTACTATCTTCAATATATTCAAGGAATATATCCTCAGAAACAAACTTTTCCTTATGATATTGTGAAATGCCGTCTTCGCAGATTATTACAAGCGTTCTCATGTTTTCGACAAAATCATCACCCTCTAATAGTTCCTGAATAAAGCTTGTCTTCCCAGCATCCAGGAAGCCATAAAATATAAATACAGGTATATTCATTTCTCCCCTCTTAAATACATATCAAATTTCAATCTATGATTTGTTTTTACTTTTTCAATCATTTATACCAATCAATTGTTTATTTTGAACAATTCCTTTATTTTGCTCTTGTCAAGTTCAGTTCCAATTGCAACTATTCTACCTATTACATCTGCAGATCCTTTTCGAATTTCAAAGTCGCCTGGAACCAAGTCGAAGTGAAGCCATCCATCCTTAGATTGCAAAATACCCTTTGCTCTTAATATAGTTCCAAGGCTTTCATCATCCTTAAGGCTGGAAAGTATTGCTTCAAGCTCGTTTCGCTGGTATGCTCTAGAGGTCTCAATTCCAATGCTGTCAAAGACTTCATTGGCATGGTGGTGTCCATGCTCATGATGATGGTGGTCGTGGTGATGATCGTGGCAGTGCACATGATGATGTTCGTGTTTTTTTTCGTCGCTATGTTCGTACTCACCGTGATGATCATGGCAGTGCTCGTGATGATGTCCGTGCTCATGATGGTCATGGTCGTGATGGTGCTCGTGATTATGCTCATCATGTTCGTGATGATTGTCATGACAATGCTCGTTTTGATGTTCGTGCACATGACGATGCCGATGATTATGCTCGTCGTTATGATTATGCCCCTCATGATGAGCATGCCCTTCATGGTGGCAAATACCGTGCTCATGGTCACAATCTTCATGATTAACTTCATATGTTAGCTTTTCTAGTGCCTTCTCAATTGTGGAGCCTTCCTCCATCGTTTTTAAAATTACGGAACCGTCAAGTTCATCCCAATCTGTAGTTATAACAGCTGCTTCCTTGTTGAGCTCTCTAATTTTGTTGACAGCTTTATCTATTTGCTTCGCATCAAGATCCTGTGCGTGACTTATGATAACTGTGTTTGCATGCTCTACTTGATTGTTATAAAACTCACCGAAATTCTTAGCATACATCTCGTATCTTCTGCCATCCACAATGGTCGTGAAGCTATTCAAATGAATCCTATCATCTTTTAGGTTCTTAACGGCTAAAATAACATCTGACAGCTTGCCTACGCCAGAGGGTTCAATCAGAATGCGGTCAGGTTTAAATTTACCAATTACTTTTTCAATCGCTTTTGAAAAATCACCGACCAGGGTGCAGCATATGCAGCCTGAATTCATTTCATTTATTTCTATGCCTGCATCCTTAAGAAACCCTCCGTCTATTCCAATTTCCCCAAATTCATTTTCTATTAAAACAATTTTTTCGCCCTTATATGCTTCTTCAATCAGTTTTCTAATAAGCGTTGTCTTTCCCGCACCTAGAAATCCTGAAAAAATATCTATATTTGTCATTTCCTTTTTCATTTCAATTCCTCCCTGAAAATATTATACCACATTATCTAAAATTTATTCCCAGTAAATGGAAATTATTTTTTATTATGCTTAATTAAATCCTGTATAACATATCCCCCTATCATAAGGCCTGCAATAGGTGGAATATAACTCATACTCCCTGGTGTTTTTGATCCAGTTTTAATTGGTTCTTCAATACTATACAAAGCTGCAACATCTTGTAATCCCAATTCTCTAACTTTCTTGCGCATAATCTTAGCTAGTGGACACACTTTGGTCTTACTTATATCATCTATTAAAAATTTCTCTGGATCCATTTTGTTTCCTGCACCCATTGCTGAGATTACTGGTACGCTAGCATTTTTTGCAGCAATAATTATAGCAAGCTTGCCCGAGACATTATCAATCGCATCAATGACATAGTCAAAACGCGCGAAATCTCCAATATCACCAAACTGCCCAGGCAAAACAAACTGCTTATATACATCTACAGTGCATTCAGGACAAATAGACAGAACTCTTTTCTTTGCCGCCTCTATTTTGTCCATTCCAATCGTATCATATGTTGCAATGACCTGACGATTTATGTTGCTCTCATCCACTATATCTTTGTCAACTAACGTTAGCTTCCCAACACCCGCTCTCGCAAGAGCCTCTACCGCTGAACCTCCAACACCCCCAAGTCCGAACACTGCAACATGAGAATGCTCAAGAATATTGAGAGCCTCAGACCCAATCAGCATTTCAGTCCTATTAAGTCGCTCCTTTTTCCCCATATCCCTCTCCTAAGCATATAATATAGATTTGTTTGAGCAGTTCTTCTCTGCTTCTCTATACTACAAAATAACATTTTTAAAGCAATATATTTTCAAAGCGCACTATCTTGATTAATTTTGCTGCATACCTTGTATATCACACCTGAATTATACCCTTTGCCTGCTAGGTTTCGTGCGACTCTGGCATATATTTTTCGCGGTACTTTATCTGAAATTGAATAGCCCGACTTCTCAAGAAGCTTTAGCATTACTTCATTAGCACGATCTTCTTCGGACAAAATAATTCGCCCCGTGATGCTATGATGTCCCTCTGTTTCAAGACGATAGAAGGCATCTTCTATGCTGAAATCATCAACTCCAAGCATATTGAGCTCACGTTTCGCACGATTAAAGCTCCTCCCCTTTTGAAATGCATTCACTAGGAACAAAACAGCGTACTCCTCATCATTAATATATCCATCTGATTTAAGTGAATTGACAATCTCTGCCGATTCCTCCTCTGTAAATTCTAAATCAAGTAAGTGTTTGATAACCTCTTTCTCCGTTCTCATGCGACGAGATACGAATTTTGCACCTGCAGCATAAGCTTCCAGCTTAGTTTTTTTACTATCCATATCCTACCCTATTTTTACTACACAGCAACTACCCCACAAGTCGTCTGTAAACTTATGAGTAAAAACTTCAAGCTTCTTATCCTTGTATTTAATTTCTTGAAGTAGTTCAAGGTTTTTGCCTACACTTCCCCCGAAATCATTATCTTCTAGGAAAAACCCTTCGGCAACTGCTTTTCCAATGGCTTCACGCCTTGTCCATATTTGAAAAAAACCACCAATGCCATATTTATTAATAAATTCATTCTCAAGCTTCGAAAAATACTTTTCAGCTATTTCATTATATTCTACTTGCCTTACGAATTGAAGATCAAGTCCTATCTCGAGGTCAGAAACCGCACATCCCCATATTGTGTTTGGTGATCTATTTGCATTGATATCCGAATTATTACTATTGCGTTTACTTGTATGTGATATCGAGAAATTTGAACTAATATCTGAAAAATACGGCTTTCCTCTGCCAAAATATTCAAGCTTTAAATTAGCTGCAATACAATGAGAATCATAATTGTTTTCACTATCTTTATTATAACATTTAAGATCTGAAGTTTTTTTCACTAAATCGATTTCATCTATAAAAATAACATCGAAAGGAAAGGATGTTGATATTGGGAAAAGCAGTTCTTTTGAAATAGGAATATCTTTTTTGTTAAGCAGTATCCATCTGAGCGAAGCTTTGTCTATTTTGTTGTCTGTCAATTCGGAGAGATAAATGTATCCTAGTTTTTTCATGTTGTTAAAATCCCCATACCAAAATAAAATAGCGCCCCTTCGGGCGCTGATACTATTTCTTAGCTAAGTTATCAAGGACTATCTTATATCCATCTGCTCCGTACACTAGGCATTTGTTGATTCTGCTTATAGTAGCAGTAGATGCCTTGGTCTCCTGCTCAATTTCCTTATATGTGCACTTATTATCAAGCATTTTTGCAACCTGAAGCCTCTGTGCAATGGAGTTAATTTCATTGATTGTACATATATCTTCAAAAAATCTATAACACTCATCCACAGTTTTTAAAGACAAGATCCCCTCAAACAGTTCATCAATATCATCTCTTTTAAATTTGGAATCATATGGCATATATCCTACCTCCTTTTATCACACTAACTCAATGATAACATTTTTTTAA
>QWCE01003886.1_pt1 | contig 15689 bp, 9 predicted proteins | sample 1972531 | NCBI WGS metagenome assembly QWCE01 (sample SAMN09866716, study PRJNA288562) | Human gut metagenome isolate term4_stool, whole genome shotgun sequencing... | reverse complement strand
AATGGGAGCCAACGCAGTGATCGGTGTGGATATCGATTATGAGGTGCTTGGCGCAGACAATGGCATGCTGATGGTTACAGCAAGCGGAACAGCGGTAGTGGTGGATTAAGGCGTATGGCAGCAGTAAAAAACGGACGGGAATATCTTACACATGTGACAGAAACTCTGCGTCACCGGATCACTCAGCTGAATGATTCCATAGAAGCAGGTCAGAAAGAAATCGAAGGGATGCACGAGTACTACTGGGAAAACTACACAGAGATGGATCAGTACGGCTATGAGAACTTTGATAACCAGCAGGCACTTCTCCATGAGATCAATGCAAGCAATGAGAAGATCGAGCTGCGCCGCAGGTTCCGGAAAATGATGGATTCTCCATTTTTTGGAAGAGTAGATTTCTGTTATGAGGGCGACTATGAGCCCGAGATCTTTTATATCGGAATTGCAAACCTTGCGGAGGAAAACGGTGGCCTTCCACTGATCTATGACTGGAGAGCACCGGTGTCCGGACTGTTCTATGATTTTGACAAAGGGCCGGCATCCTATCAGGCACCTCTGGGGGAAATCCATGGAGACATTGCTGCCAAGTGGCAGTATAAGATCCGTGGTGGAAAAATGATCTATGAGTTTGAAAGTGATGTGAAGATCGATGATGAGATCCTGAAGGCAGAGCTTGGAAGTAACGGAGATGTACAGCTGAAAAACATTATCCGCACCATTCAGAAAGAGCAGAATGCCATTATCCGAAACACTTCGGACCGGATCATGGTGATCCAGGGAGCTGCAGGAAGCGGCAAGACATCCATCGCCCTGCACAGGATCGCCTATCTTCTCTATCATGACAGGAAAAATCTGAAATCTTCTTCTGTGCTGGTGCTTTCACCCAACGGAGTGTTCTCGGATTATATTTCCCATATTCTGCCGGAGCTTGGAGAAGAGAATATCCGGGAGATGAGCTTTGATCTTTTTGCCTATAAGAGACTGAAAAATACAGTGTCAGACTGCGAAGACCGCTATGATCTGATCGAGCGACAGATCGCAGGATCGTGCGATGAGAAACTTCTGAAGGAAAAACAGTCCCGGGATTTTCTGGACCGCATGGAAGGGTATCTGGTAGAACTGGAAGACAGCCTTATGAATTTCCGGGATGTGGAACATCGTGGTGTAGTCAAAAAAGAACAGGAGATCATCGAGCTCTTTTACTTTAAATTTATGGATATCCCGCTGCTTTCCAGAATGGATGCAGTGGCGGAGTATTTCATTGATGAGGTGGAAACGCTGAAGGGATTTGACCTTCCGGAGGAAGAGCGGGAGGCAGTGAAGAGCCGTTTTTACCGGATGTACGAGACGAGAGACCTTTATGTTCTGTACAACCGTTTCCTGAGACAGGAAGGATTTCCGGCGCTTCCACAGGTACAGTATGAAAAGAGAAAGCTTCGTTATGAGGATGTGTATCCGATCCTGTATCTGAAATACCGGTTGGAAACCCAGCAGGAGGACAGTGGTGTCCGTCACCTGATCGTAGATGAGATGCAGGATTATTCCAGGATCCAGTATCTGATCATCCAGAAGCTTTTTAAATGTAAGATGACGATCCTTGGAGACCGGGAGCAGACCATGGACGGGGATCAGCAGGATGTACTCACATTCCTTCCGAAGATCTTTGGAAAAGATATCCGCAGGATCGTGATGAACAAGAGCTACCGTAACACTATTGAGATCGCTTCTTATGCAAATCAGCTTGCCGGGATCACAGAAGTGGAACTGTTTGAGCGTCATGTAAAACCGGTGGAGGAAAAAGAATTTCCGGGGCTTATCGAGGCATTGGAGCGCGTGGTGAAGGAACTGAAACTGGAGAAGCAGGCAGTGACGGAAGCTGAAGCAGACAGAATGGAAATGGCAGATATGGAGACAGCCGGTGCGGAAGGCCAGGAAGAATTTTCTTACGAGACAGCAGCGGTGATAACGAGAACTGCAGATGAGGCAAGAGAAGCATACTATATCCTTCAGAAAAAACTGGAAGCAGAAGGATTTGATACAAAGGAGCGGCTGTCCCTGCTTCACAGAGACAGTACAAACTTCAAAAAAGGTCTTACGGTTACCACCTTTTATATGGCAAAAGGACTGGAATTTGACCAGGTATTTTCGGTATTTCCGGGGGCAGACCGAAGTCCCATCGTGCAGAGAGCAAGGTATATTGCGGCAACCAGAGCGCTTCATGAATTGTATATGTATGAAATAACAGAATAGAAAGTAACAGAAAACGCTGTAAAGGGAAATCGTGGTGCAAGAGTCCTTTTACAGCGTTTTTTTGATGATTTTTTTGATAAAGAATCAAAAGATATAATAGAGTTGTTCTATTTCATGTTTTCACAGAAGATTTCTTCCATAGATCCGGTAAGCGGAACACCAAGTTTCCGTAAGGTTCCGTCCAGAGCGTGGAAAACGTCGCGTACATTGTAGAAAGTTGCATTGTTTCCCATGTGGCCGATGCGGATGACCTTGCCTGCGAGAACGTCGAAAGAACCTGCAAGCATGATGTTGTAGTCTTTTTTGACTCCGTCCAGGATCGCAGCGGCTGTGGTGCATTCCGGAACTTCAAAAACAGTTACAGTGCTGGAATAGCCGCTGTGGAGATACAGCTTAAGTCCGGCTCCTGTAATGGCCTTTCGGGAGGCTGCGGCGATTTTGGCATGGCGTGTAAGGATCCCGGGATCATCGGCAATGTTGTCAATAGCAGCCCGTAGGCCATAGATATCGCTGATCGGCATGGTATATGGAAACCATTTTTCTTCATAATAATGTGCAAAGGTTGTGAGATTTGCGTAGAAAGAAGCAATGGGTGTCTTTCTTTCAGTCATTGCCTTCTTTGCATCGCTGCTGACTACAACAAAGGTAAGTCCCGGAGGTGCAGATACCACTTTCTGTGATCCGCCGCACATGATATCAATCTGACATGCATCAATGTTCAGTGGTTCGCCGAAAGAAGCAGAGACAGAATCTACAACGGTAAGGATTCCATATTTTTTAAGAAGGGGACAGATGGCAGCGACATCGTTGAGCATACCACTTGGAGTATCGCCGTGAACTACGGTTGCATATTTGTAATCATGGTTATCTGCAAGAAAATCTTCCAGTTCCTTCACATCGAGGGTATTCCGGTAATCTCGGGTATAAAGTTCCGGTTTGCCTCCGTACATGGAAACAAAATCGGCAAAGCCTTTTCCATAGATACCATTGTCGAGAACGAGAACCTTATCTCCAGGCTCAGTCATGGAAGCGATGGCAGCCTCCAGACCAAGAATACCCTCACCACTTAAGATGAGGGTTTCATTGGAGGTGTGGAGAAGAGCGCTGATCTTCTCACAGGTTTCTTTATAAAATTCGACAAAATCTTCGTCCAGATCCGGGTTGGTGCATTCCAGGCTTCTTGCCAGACGGACATTTTCTGCGACCTGTGTAGGTCCCGGTGTCATGATCTTATACATAAACTCACCTCTTGTTTTCTTTGGTTATTTATTTTTTTAATCCGGTTTTTCTTGCTGCAAGGTTTAATGGTGTGATCACTACGAGAACGATAACTGCTGCAACTCCAATCTGTACCAGGTTTCCAGGAATGGAAGATACCGGTGCCAGCGGGTTTCCATAGATGATAACTTCTGCGATGTAGTAGCCGACAACCTTGATCGCGCAGGCTGCGGCGATGGCGATCACATACCATTTCATGTTCTGATGTTTGTGGTCTTCTGTGATCTTACCTACGGTGAATCCCATAATGCCTACAATGATAAGAGTAAATGGTGCCCAAAGTGTCCAACCGGAGAGAAGGTCGAACAAGCCCATTCCGATTCCGCCTGCGATGGCTCCGGTTTTCTTTCCAAATAAAATGGCACCGATGAAGAGCGGTACATTTCCAAGGTGGATCAGTCCGCCGTTGGCTGCAATTGGAAGCTTGACATTAATAAATGCTGTGAAGATATAAGTCAGTGCAACAAATACGGCTGTGATGGTGAGAAACTGAACAGATGAAAGCTCCTGATCAGTTCCCTGAGATGTCTGAACTGCTTTTTCCATAGTTATGAATCCTTTCCCGAAAACATCTTTATATAGATGTCCTCTTTTCATATGTTTTTGGTTGGATATACTTTACAACATGAGTGTATACGAATAAAGATACAATTATCGAAAAAAAAAGAGGGACAGATTAAAAGAAAACAGAAATTCCGTATCGGAGACGTAAAACCGGAAATACAGAATCTGATATGGAATGGAATAAGATAGGCACATCTGGGGAGATTATAATATAGGAAAAAGTCTGTACGGAACAGGATATTTGTTTACGGGATATTCATAAAGTACAGGGAGAAATCAATTGACAAAGTTGTAATAAAATCGTAAAATGTAGCAAAGAGTGTGTTCAGGAGTGAATATTCCGGACACACTTTGTGACTGATGATGATTATGAGGAGGATACTATGAAGAATAAAAAATTTATCGCACTTTTAGCTATGACTGTTGCTCTCTCTGGTGTCATGACTGCATGTAGTTTCGGAGGTGGAAAAGAGGACAGCGTGGTTGTGGAGTCTACTCCTACTCCTACACCTGCGAAGAAAGCGACAGCTACACCAACTGTTGCGGCAGATGCACAGAACACAACCTACACATCCAAGGATAAATCCGTAGCGATTAAGCTTCCGGATGCAACCTGGGCTAATAAATCCGATGAGACAGATATGTTAAGCTTTGAGTCTCCGGATCAGGGTAAGATTCTGATCCTTCACGGTTCTGGTGCAGATCTGGAGTCTGCGGTAATCCCGAATTCACAGGATATGGCCGTTTCCATGACACAGGCAGAGAACATGGTCAATGGAACTGATTTTGAGATCCAGGATTATAAGTCAGACCAGAAAGATGGAATCAATATCTATTCCTACACCGTAAAATACAAAGATACAACCAAGAGTGATGGTTATGTATATGCCATCAATAAATATTTTGTAAATGACAGCGAGTACTACAGCATTGTGGCTTCTGTTAAAACAGAGGATGCTCTGAAGAAGGTACAGGAGTCTGTGGACAGCTTTGCAATCCTCGGAGATTCCACGCTGAAGAGTGCGGCAAGTGGTTCTGCAGCCAAGACTGCAGGTACAGGCGATGCAGCAGCTTCTTCTGACGGAAGTGCATCTTCTGATGGTACTGCAGCAGATGGAACTTCTTCTGACGGAACAGCAGCTTCCGATGCAAGCACCTCTTCTGATGGAAGTGCAGCAGCGGACGGATCATCCACAGATGGAAGCGGCACAGCAGATGGAACAACGTCTGACGGTTCTTCTGACGGAAGTACATCTTCCGATGGAAGTTCTTCAGGGGCTATCGTAAATGGTGGATTTACAGATGAGCAGCTCAGCAACACCGATGAGACAAGAACTATTTACAGAAACTCCGATGGTAAACCACGTGTTATCGTTCCGGACGGAAACGGTGCATGGATGGATAACGAAGGAAACCGTTTCACCTTCTCTTCTCAGTATGACTGTGATGTATATGAAGAGGATGGAACAAGTTTCTACTGGCATGGAGAGGCAGCAGATGTATACTATATGCCTGTACAGTAAAGCCTGAATCAGTCCCAATAGTATTCGGTTAAATAAGAGTTCCGGGATCACAGCTTATGTGGCTGCGGTCCCGGATTTTTTGTACCATATTATGTCAGAGGCGTATACTTATGCAGGAAGACATGATATAATGTGAACGCTGCGGGCGATGAAACGCCCGGAAAATATTTGGAGGTTTTTATGGAAGCATACAGCGATTTTGCCAGAGTTTATGATATCTTCATGGACAATGTGGAATATGAAAAATGGGCGGAATATCTGATCGGAAGCCTTAAGGAATACGGAATTGAAGAGGGGATCGTGCTGGAACTTGGCTGCGGGACCGGAGTGATGACGGAACTTCTGGCAGAGTCCGGTTATGATATGATCGGCGTGGATAATTCCGAGGAAATGCTGGGCGAGGCCATGGAAAAAAGGGCAGAGTCCGGCCATGAGATCCTTTACCTGGAGCAGGATATGCGGGAGTTTGAACTTTATGGAACAGTACGTGCTATCGTTAGCGTCTGTGACTGTATGAATTATATTACAGAGGAAGAAGATCTGCTTACCGTATTTAAGCTGGTGAATAATTATCTTGATCCGGATGGAATTTTTATATTTGATATGAACACCCCGTATAAATACCGGGAAATGCTTGGAAATACTACCATTGCGGAGAACCGGGAAGAGGGAAGCTTTATCTGGGAAAATGAATTTGACGAGGAGACAGGGATCAACGTTTATGACCTGACTCTGTTTCTTCCAAGAGAAGACGGTCTTTATGAGAGAGACGAGGAGATTCATTACCAGAAGGCCTACGAGCCGGAAAAAATCCGGGAACTGCTTGAAAAGGCGGGACTGATTCCGCTGGCAGTTTATGATGCATACACCAAGGATGCACCGAAGCCAGACAGTGGAAGGCTGACTTTTGTGGCAAGAGAACATGGCAAGGGAATTTCGGCAGAAGAGAAATAAAGGAGGAAATTTTTTTATATGAGTGATTATATTGTAAGAGCAACAGCGGCAAACAGCCAGATCCGTGCATTTGCGGCCGTGACAACAGATATGGTGGAGACAGCGAGACAGAATCATAATACCAGCCCGGTGGCAACAGCGGCACTGGGACGTCTCCTTACCGGCGGAGCCATGATGGGAGCGATGATGAAAGGGGAAAAAGATCTTCTTACACTTCGTATCCACGCAGGCGGACCGCTGCAGGGGATTACGGTAACTGCAGATTCTCACGGAAATGTAAAAGGTTATGTAGGAAATCCGGATGTATGTATTCCAGCAAACAGCAAAGGCAAACTGGATGTTGCGGGAGCTGTGGGTGTAGGTTTTATGGATGTGATCAAAGATATGGGACTGAAAGAGCCGTATGTGGGTCAGGTTGCACTTCAGACTAGTGAGATTGCGGAAGACCTTACCTATTATTTTGCCACCAGTGAGCAGGTTCCGTCTGCAGTAGGACTGGGTGTGCTGATGAATAAGGATAATACGGTCCGTCAGGCCGGCGGCTTTATTGTGCAGCTGATGCCGTTTGCAGAGGAAGAAGTGATCGCAAAGCTTGAGGAAAACGTATCAAAGATCGATTCTGTTACCAGCCTTTTGGAGCAGGGCCATACACCGGAAAGTCTTCTTGAGAAAGTACTGGAAGGTTTTGACATCGAGATCAATGATACACTGCCCACACAGTTCCACTGCAACTGTTGCAGAGAACGTGTGGAAAAGGCGCTGATCAGCATTGGAAGAAAAGAGCTCAACGAGATGATCCAGGAAGGCAAAGACATTGAGATGAACTGTCATTTCTGCAATAAAAATTATAATTTTACAGTGGAAGATCTTAAGAGAATCATAAGAGAGTGCAAGCGATAAGCCGCAGGAGGAAGAAAAAATGAAGCATGGTTTTATCAAGGTGGCAGCAGCAACGCCGAGAGTTACCGTTGCAGACTGCAAGGCAAACGGGGAGGAGATCCTGAAAGCCATTCACGAAATGGAAAAAGAGCATGTCAAGCTGATGGTATTTCCGGAATTCTGTATCACAGGATATACCTGCCACGATCTTTTTCTCCAGAGATGTCTTCTGGACAGCGCGTGGGATGAACTTCTGCATATTGCAGACGAGACAAAAGAGACGGATGCCCTGATCTTTGTGGGACTTCCGCTGCGTCACAGAGGCAAGCTTTATAATGTGGCAGCTGCCCTGAATCATGGCCGTATCGTGGGCTTTGTGCCGAAGACCCATATTCCTAATTATAACGAGTTTTATGAGCAGAGACAGTTTGCCGGTGCAGAGGAAGAAGATGTGGAATTTGTGGACTTCCTGAAAGGCGTGAAAAATGAGGAAGATGAGTTCTGGGATGAAATTCCTTTTGGAACAGAGCTGATCTTTGAGTGTGAGGAATTCCCGGAATTTACTGTTGCGGCAGAGCTCTGTGAGGATCTCTGGGTTCCGGCACCGCCAAGTATCCGTCATGCCATCAACGGTGCCCATATTATTGTCAATCTTTCAGCCAGTGATGAAATGGTAGGAAAAGATTCCTATCGTAGAACCCTGGTAAGCGGGCAGTCTGCGCGACTGATCTGCGGATATATTTACGCAAGCGCAGGAGAGGGCGAGTCCACCCAGGATCTTGTGTTTGGCGGACAGAATATGATCGCGGAAAATGGCTCCATGCTTGCGGAAAGCAGACGTTTTGAAAATGGTATCATCTACAGTGAGATCGATGTACAGAGACTGGCCGATGAGAGAAGAAGAATGTCCACGTATCCGGCGGTTTCCACCTGCAGCCATACAAGAGTTGGTTTTTCCGTAGAAGAGGAAGAAACCGAACTTACCAGAACGTATCCCCAGTATCCATTCGTTCCGTCTGTGAAGGAAGAACGTGATGAGCGTTGCGAGGAAATCCTGAATATTCAGGCCATGGGACTTAAGAAACGTATGGAACATATCCACAGCAAGAGTGCGGTGGTAGGGCTTTCCGGCGGACTGGATTCTACCCTGGCGCTTCTTGTAATGGCCCGTGCTTTTGACCGGATGGGAATGCCGAGAGAGCAGATCCACTGTGTGACCATGCCATGCTTTGGAACAACAGACAGAACCTATCAGAATGCATGTAAGTTAAGTTGCTGCCTTGGTGCAAAACTTACTGAGGTGAATATTAAAGAGGCGGTAAATGTACACTTCCGGGATATCGGACATGATCCGGACATCCACGATGTGACTTATGAGAACAGTCAGGCACGTGAGCGTACCCAGATCCTGATGGATACGGCAAACAAGGAAGGTGGAGTTCTTGTGGGAACGGGAGATCTTTCCGAGCTGGCTCTGGGGTGGGCAACCTACAATGGTGATCACATGTCCATGTATGGTGTGAATGCTTCTGTCCCGAAAACACTGGTACGTCATCTGGTACGTTATTATGCGGATACCTGCGGGGATGAGGAACTGAAAGAGGTTCTTCTGGATATCCTGGATACTCCGGTCAGCCCGGAGCTTCTGCCACCAAAAGATGGTAAAATCGCTCAGAAGACCGAGGATCTGGTAGGACCTTATGAGCTTCATGATTTTTATCTGTATTATATGCTGCGTGCAGGATTTACACCGGATAAAATTTATCGGCTTGCCTGCCTGACTTTTGAGGGAATTTATGATAAAGAGACGATACTGAAATGGCTGAAAACCTTCTACCGGAGATTTTTTGCCCAGCAGTTTAAGCGTTCCTGCCTGCCGGATGGTCCGAAGGTAGGTAGTGTGGCGCTTTCTCCAAGAGGAGACTTAAGAATGCCAAGTGATGCCAGTGCAAGAATCTGGCAGGATGTGTTGGAGAAGATTGAAATCTGAAAGTAAAAAGAAAAGCGGAGAGCTTAGGTGTTCTCCGCTTTTTTTACTGCGTCTGTGATGGCTGAAAGGAGTACCTGGGAGGTGTATTTCCGGTCTCCTGCATACTGAATGTCCTCCAGGGACTGGCTGGAATAGATCTGGCTTGCCAGAGAATCCAGAACCGGCTCCATGAGAGGGTAAGAAGCTTTTGTGGTTTCGCTTAAGTTTACCAGACGGATGGCTTTGATCTTGTCGGCGTTTACGGTGACTTCCACATCGAAGGTATTGTCATTAAGGGTGATGGAAGAGGTATATACGCCCGGTTTGTAGCGGGATTTTTCGCTGGCTGTATCACTGGCAGTTTTTCCGGGACCGAACATGAAGAAAAGGATAACAGCCAGAACAACAGCCAGAGCCAGAAAGACGGCTGTGTAGATGATCTCTTTCATATGTAGGACGATGATCCTGGTTTTGGAACTCATGGCGCACGCCTCCCGAAGCTTTTTATATAGTTTATTAAAGAGATGGAGAAATTATGCCAGAGCTCCCGTTCTATAGGAACAGGATTTGTGGTATGATAGGGGTACTTTAGACGGATCAGGAGGAAACAGATGTCTTTACAGTTTATTATAGGAAGTTCCGGAAGCGGAAAATCCTGTTATGCATATCAGAATATCATAGAACAGGCCGGACTGCATCCAGAGAAGCTTTTCTTTGTGATCGTGCCGGAACAGTTTACCATGCAGACCCAGAAGACGCTGGTGGAGATGAGTACGGGAAAAGGAATCTTGAATATTGATATTTTAAGTTTTGAGCGTCTGGCATATCGCGTGCTGGAGGAAGTTGGTGGAGACAGCCGTACGCTTCTGGAAGAAACAGGTAAGAGTATGGTGCTCCAGAAGATGGTCCAGCAGCATGGAAAGGAGCTTTCCTACCTGGGAGGCCAGATGCGTAAGGCGGGATATCTGGATGAAGTGAAGTCCATTTTGTCGGAGTTTATGCAGTACGATATCCGGGACAGTGAGATCCAGGAGATGATCGAGGATTCCAGTGACAGAGCATTGCTTCAGATGAAACTGAAAGATGTATCTGTTCTTTATCAGGCTTTTATCGGGTATCTGAAAGATCATTATATGACAGGTGAAGAAGTGATGGACGCTCTGGAAAAAGCCCTTCCTTTTTCAAAAAAGATGAAAAACAGTGTTCTTCTTTTGGATGGATACACCGGTTTTACGCCCATTCAGATGCGGGTGGTGGGAGAGCTGCTTGCTGTCTGTGAAAAAGTGATGGTGACGGTGACTATGGATGCAACCGAGAATTTAAGCACCAGAGGGAAGCCCTATCAGCTTTTTTATATGAGCCGTCAGATGATCCACGGACTTTCGGAACTGACTAGGGATATTGAGGAATCGATCCTTTTGAAAGATGTGAGAAAATCCCGGTTTTCCCAGGCACCGGCTCTTCATTTTCTGGAAAAAAATATCTTCCGTTACCGGAAAAACGTATATAAAAAGAAGCAGGATGAGATCTGTATGTTTTCCGCAACGAGTCCTCTGAAAGAGATGGAAGAAACTGCCCGGCGGATTGCCAGACTTGTCCGTGAAAAAGACTGCCGTTACGGTGAGATCGCGGTGATCACCGGTAACCTGGAGGAGTACGGAAATCTTGCGAAGCAGGTGTTTACAGCAGCCGGGATCCCGTATTTCATTGATGAGAAACATACGGTTCTGATGAATCCTTTTGTGGAATATTTCCGTGCGGCACTTGAGATGGCAGTGCAGGATTTTTCCTATGAGAGTGTATTCCGTTATCTCCGGTGCGGGATGTCCTGCGTGACCAGGGAGGAAGCAGATCTTCTGGAGAATTATGTGCTGGCTCTTGGCATCCGTGGATTTAAGAAATGGGATGAAGTATGGGTGCGTATTTACCGGGGGATGCCGCCGGAGAGCATTCAGAGGCTTAATGAGATCCGGGAGCGGTTTGCGGATGAGACCAGGGAGCTGGCGTTAAGTTTTAAAGGCGGGAAGAAGACGGTACGGGAATACTGTACCATTCTCTATGAGTTTGCCCTGAAGAGCCAGGTGCAGCAGAAACTGAAACATCAGGAACTGAAATTTAAGGAACAGGGCGACAAGGCCATGGAGAAGGAGTATGCTCAGATATACGGGATCGTTATGGAACTTCTGGACAACATGGTGGAGATCCTGGGTGAGGAGACAGTGAGCCGCCAGGATTTCCGGCAGCTTCTGGAGACCGGTCTTAATCAGGCCAAAGTAGCATTGATTCCTCCAAGTATGGATCAGGTACTTGTGGGAGATATGGAGAGAACCAGGCTGAAAGATATCCGTGCACTGTTTTTTGTTGGAGTCAATGAGGGGAATATCCCCAAGAATACTTCCGGTGGGGGAATTTTGACTGAGCTTGACCGGGAATTTTTTCAGGATCAGGGGATACAGCTGGCACCTGGTCCGAAAGAGCTGATGAATACGCAGAGATTTTATCTCTATCTGAATATGACCAAGCCGAGAGAACTTCTCTGCCTTTCTTTCTGTCAGTCGGACAGTCAGGGAAAGGCTTTAAGCCCGGCATTTCTGATTAATAATATCCGGGAAATGTTTCCGGAAATGGAAATCCGGCAGTGTGGAGAAGTGCAGGACTCCATGGAGCTTCTGGAACTTCCGGGAATCAGTCTGGATTATCTGCTGAAAGGTCTTGCGGGAGAAGAGTATCGGGATGATGCAGTGTTCCAGGAATTGTACAGCTGGTACCTTCAGAGTCCGGAATATAGGACACTTGTGAAACGGCTGACAGAAGTATCTTTTTCGGAACGTCCGTCGGATATGATCGGAAAAACGGTGGCAGGAATTCTTTACGGGGAAGTTTCTCCGTACAGTGCTACCAGGCTGGAGCGGTTTGCGGCCTGTGCCTTTGCACATTTCCTGCAGTATGGCTTGAAAGTGACAGAACGGGCGGAATATGAATTCCGTGCTATGGATATGGGAAATGTGATGCACATGGCACTGGAAAAATTTGCGGCGGAAGTCCGAAAAGAGGGACTGGACTGGGCGGATCTTACAGAGGAAGAGAGAAACCGTATCATAGATGACTGTCTGGATCAGGTTTCCGCAGATTACGGAAATACAGTTCTCAAAAGCAGTGCAAGGAATGAATATATGATCGAGCGGACCAGACGGATCTTAAGGCGTACGGTGTGGGCACTGCAGGAACAGCTGAAACATGGAGAATTCCGGCCGGAAGGTTTTGAGGTGAAATTTGAAGGTGGCCGGATCGATCGTGTGGATATTATGGAAGAACCGGAGAACAACCGGGTCTATGTAAAAGTTATTGATTACAAGACCGGAAATACTTCCTTTGATATGCTGGCGCTGTATCATGGCTTGCAGCTGCAGCTGATGATCTATCTGGATGGTGCACTGAAGGTGGAACAGAGAAAGTATCCGGACCGGGAAATTGTTCCTGCGGGAATTTTTTATTATAATGTGAAGGATCCCATGATCCAGGAGAAGATCCATGCGGACGTAGAGAGGGTCCAGGATCAGATGCTGAAAAAACTGAAAATGAACGGTCTGGTCCAGGCGGATGATGATGTAAGCATAAAGATTGATGAAACTCTTGCATCCATACCAGTGTCCAGAAATAAGGACGGAAGTTTCAGCAGGCGGTCTTCGGTGGCATCCAGGCAGCAGTTTGATGCGCTGGGAGAATATGTGCGCCGTAAGATCTGCGATATCCGGGAATCGATCTTGGACGGAAATGCGGCAGTGGCACCTTATGAGCTTGGAAAAAAGAATGCCTGCACTTACTGTCCGTACAGTACGGTCTGCGGATTTGACAGAAAGATACCGGGATATGAGTTTCACAGATTGCCGTCGTTCACAGAAAGTGACCTGTGGAAAAAAATCATGAAGGAGGACGAATAAATGGCTGTGAAATGGACGGAAGAACAGGAAAAAGTCATTACGCTCCGGGACAGGAATATTCTGGTCAGTGCGGCGGCCGGTTCCGGTAAAACCGCAGTGCTGGTACAGAGGATCTTAAGTAAGATCATGGATCCTGTGAAACCGGTGGATATTGACCGCCTTCTGATCATGACTTTTACAAGAGCGGCAGCAGGAGAGATGAGAGAACGTATTGAACGTGCCCTGGATCAGGCACTGGCCGAAGATCCGGATAATGAGCATCTACAGAGACAGATGACACTGATCCATACTGCACAGATCACGACCATTGACGGATTCTGCTCCTATGTGATCCGGAATTATTTTCATCTGATCGGACTGGACCCGGGTTACAGGACAGCAGATGAAGGAGAACTGAAGCTTTTGCAGGAAGACGTGCTCAAGGAGCTTTTTGAAGATTATTATGCAGAGGGCGATGAGGATTTTACCACTTTTGTGGAATGCTATGCGGCAGGGAAATCCGATGAAAGCCTGAAAGAGCATGTTCTGGATTTGTATGATGCGTCCATGAGTAATCCCTGGCCCGAAGAGTGGCTGGATGGCTGTGTGGAGAATTACTGCCTGGACCCGGAAAAAGGAATTGTGGAAACAAAGTGGTACCAGTCTCTGTGGGAAATTGTGGACAGTGCGCTGAAGGAAGCAGAAGAACTGAACCGGAGTGCCATGGAGATCTGTGGAGAAAGTGAGGGACCGGAACTGTATCTGGATGCCCTGCAGAAAGATCTTGTGCTGATCCGGCAGTTGCAGGAACTGTCCGATAAACAGGACTATGATCAGATGGTACAGACTCTGCAGAATCTTTCATTTGCAAGGCTTTCCACAAAAAAGATGGAAGGGGTATCCGGCCAGCTGAAAAGTCTGGTAAAAGATATCCGGGAAGATGCAAAGGATATCCTGAAAGATCTGGGAAGCCGGTATTTTCAGTGCAGTCTTGAGGAACTGACGGAGCTGACGCTGGCATCTGCAGGACCATTAAAGATGCTGGTAAAACTCACCAAAGATTTTGCACAGCGTTTCAGTGACAAGAAGAGGGAAAAAAATGTCCTGGATTTCTCAGACATGGAACATTTTGCCCTGGAGATCCTTCTGAAAAAAGAAGGAGATATCTGTACGCCAAGCCAGGCAGCAAGGGAACTTTCCGAGAAATACGATGAGGTTCTTCTGGATGAATATCAGGACAGCAACCTGGTTCAGGAAATCCTGATGCAGAATGTTTCCGGCTGGGTGAATGACCGTAAAAATATCTTTATGGTAGGAGATGTGAAGCAAAGTATTTACCGGTTCCGACTGGCTCGTCCGGAGCTGTTTATGGAGAAGTACAAAAGCTATTCTCTGACAGACAGCCTGGAGCAGAGGATCGATCTTCACAAAAATTTCCGAAGCAGACCGGAGGTTCTGGAAAGTGTCAACTTTATTTTCCGCCAGATCATGGGTGCGGATCTGGGTGGAATTGATTATGATGAGGCGGCAGCTCTGTATCCGGGAGCCACTTTTTCAGAGGGACAGGATAGCGAATTCGTAAAGACTGAGGTTCTTCTTGTGGAAAAAGACGGGGAGATCCTGGAGGATTCCGATGTGGACGTACCGGAAAATGAAAGGGAGCTGGAGGCTCTGGCCATTGCAGGAAAAATCCGTTCCATGGTGGGACATGACCTTGTGCTTGACAAGGAAACCGGGGAGTACCGTCCTGTACGGTATGGAGATATTGTGATCCTGCTCCGCTCTGCCACCGGATGGGCAGAGACTTTTGGGGAAGTGCTGGCTGCAAGAGGGATTCCGTCCTATACGGCGTCCCGAACCGGATATTTTTCCACAACAGAGGTTGTTACACTTCTGAATTATCTCCGGGTGCTGGATAATCCTCTTCAGGATATTCCTCTGACCGGTGTGCTTCGTTCTCCCATTGTGGGATGCACCACAGAGGAGCTGGCAGAGCTTCGGATCGCATATCCGGAGGGAATGATCTGTGAATGTGTGCGGGCATTTGTGGAGGATTATCGGGAACACCGGATTTTTGAGGAGAAAAAAACTCTGGGAGAGAAACTGTCCCGTTTTTGGGACACAATGAACGGACTCCGGGATATGGCTGCATATACGCCGGTTCACCAGCTGATCCTGGAAGTGTTGGAACGTACCGGATATGGAAACCATGCAAAGGCTATGCCAGATGGCGCACAGAGAAGTGCAAACCTGAACATGCTGGTGGAAAAAGCCATGGAATACGAGAAGACAAGTTATCGTGGTCTGTTTAATTTTGTACGGTATATCCAGAAGCTGCAGCAGTATCAGGTG
>QWCE01004413.1_pt1 | contig 15722 bp, 15 predicted proteins | sample 1972531 | NCBI WGS metagenome assembly QWCE01 (sample SAMN09866716, study PRJNA288562) | Human gut metagenome isolate term4_stool, whole genome shotgun sequencing... | reverse complement strand
ATTGTGCGATATGTTTGACTTTACGTACTTGCTGGATATGACTGCGCATGCGCCCGTATACGATGCCGAAATGCGTAAGTCGTTCGGGCTGGGCTTCCACCCGAACCCGATGGGGTACTATGCTTACGCATTGATGGTGGCGAATTATATCGATTACGTTATACGTAGTAACCCTCGGGAATTTGCAACGATACCGTTTATCGGTACGTCGCTCAAAAACAAAGATTACAAATAGTATGTATTTGCTGAAATGCACAATTAACGAAACTTGTAGATGTTTTCATTGCAAGTTTACAACAATTTATACGAAATATATAACCGCTTTGAGGACGAAGGCTTTTGAGCTTTCGTCCTTTCTGTTATGATTGTCAAAGAAAATGCGATTTGTATGATAATTTAATGTCTACTGAACATCCCTCAGTTTTTCGCGCGGTTGCAAAAAGCCGAGCAGCCAATCCAGAAATTGTAAAAAAGCGTACTGAATCTTTCGCAGATCCAGCAGCAGAATGGACAGAGCAACCACATGCGCAGCTGTATCTTCCAGCTTCGCCGTCACCAGACCCATTCCACATTTCCGCTTTCCCAGGCTGAATTTGCGCTCTACTTCTACCTGCTCGCATTCGTCCTGGTATGGACTTTGTCCCGTCTTTCGGTTTAACATCCGGGTTTTGCCACACAATGATATACCTGACGAGATTTGCAGAAAATGCAAAACAGGCGAAATTTTACGCGGCAAACTGCACAAATTTTGAGCATGAAATACAGCGCATTTCATAAAACAATGGTTATTTATTAAAAAATGCCCGGGAAAAGTGGACTTTAAAAAACGGCAGTGATATAATACTGCCCGAAAGGTTTTGTTGTGTGTTTGTGCGGCCGCGTAAAAGATTCATACAAGATTGGCTTGTTTTCAGGAGTTCGCACAAAGCAAAGTGTTCTGAAAGATCCAGTGACCATGAGAAAGAGGAGAAGCTTATGACAGAAAAGGAACTGCGCAGACTCAGCCGCAGGGAATTGCTTGAAATGCTGATCACACGGACAATAGAGAACGAAAGGCTGACAGAGGAATTACAGCAGGCCCGGAAGGAATTGTCAGATCGGAAGCTCATTCAGGAGCGTGCCGGTTCCATGGCAGAGGCGGCCCTGCAGCTGAACGGCGTATTTGAAGCGGCAGACAGAGCAGCCAGGGAGTATCTGGGAAATATTCGCCGCATGGTAGAGGAGAGCAGAAGCACAAAATGAAACCTATTCGGAAAGAGCCGGTGGATTACCCCAGCGTGGAGCAGCTTGCAGCAGAGTTGAAGCGGGTAAAGTACCGTTCGCGATACCGCGCTGTTCTGCGCAGCACCCTTTACATGCTGATTGTCGTGGCGGCGGTTGCCGTTCTTGTCGCTACGATCTGGATGCCGGTTCTGCAAATATACGGAGGGTCCATGACGCCGACGTTGAACGAAGGAGATATTGTTGTTTCGGTGAAAGGCTCGGATTTTGAACCGGGGGATCTGGTGGCCTTTTATTTGGGAAACAAGATCCTGGTAAAGCGCTGCATTGCCGGTCCCGGTCAGTGGGTGGATATCGATGAAAGCGGAAACGTCTATGTGGACGGCAAACTGCTGGAGGAGCCCTATCTGACGGAGAAATCCCTTGGCGGCAGCAATATTGAGCTTCCCTATCAGGTGCCGGATAATCGGTACTTCTGTATGGGAGACCATCGGTCCACCTCTGTGGATTCCCGGCATACGGAGATCGGCTGTGTGTCGGAGGAACAGATCGTCGGAAAAATTGTATTCCGGGTTTTCCCCTTGCGCGAATTCGGAAAACTGAAATAGGATGGAGGGAATTGTCGGATGGATAAATTGCTCCTGCAGGATGCTGAGCCATATGCCAGTGCCCATAGGCGCAAGCGGCGTTGGTATCAGGTTATGACCTGCCTGGCGGCAGCGGTTGTGTTCTGCACGACCTATGCTCTAATCCTGCCAGCCATTACGCTGGAAAAGCAGTGCGCTCTTCCGGAGCACACACATACAGAGGCCTGCTATACCTCAGAGCAGGGAGACCTGATCTGCACCCAGTCCACAGAGCCTCAGCATACCCATACCGAAGAATGCTATCAGGAAACCCAGGATTTGGTGTGCGGTATGTCGGAAAGCACCGGCCATACACACGGAGCAGAATGCTATGACGGGGAGGGCAATCTGATCTGCGGTCAGGAGGAGTCTGAGGGGCATATCCATGGGGAGGCGTGCTGCGGAGTATCCCGGCAGCTGATCTGCGGTCAGACAGAAGAACCGGCCCATCAGCACACGGACGCGTGTTATTCCTGGAATCAGGTCCTGACCTGCGGCATGGAGGAGCATACCCACAGCGAGGCTTGCACCGCCACCGAGCCGGAGAAGGCGGTATTCTGCGGGAAAGAACCCCATACCCATGGGGAAAGCTGCCGGGACGAACAGGGAGAACTGACCTGCGGGATGGAGGAGCATACCCACAGCGAGGCTTGCACCGCCCCTGAGCCGGAGGAACCGGAGGAGCCGGAGGAGCCGGTATTCTGCGGGAAAGAACCCCACACCCATGGGGAAAGCTGCCGGAACGGGCAGGGAGAACTGACCTGCACCCTGGAGGAGCATACCCACAGCCTGGCCTGTTACGCAGACCCTACAGCGGATGTGGAGACGGCGGAAATCTGGGAGCAGACCTTTGGGGATGTGACCCTCACCGGGGACTGGCGGCTGGATGCCCTGGCCATTGCCAGAAGCCAGCTGGGCTATGCCGAGAGTACAAGAAACTATGCCGTGGCAGAAGACGGGCAGACCCGCATGGGCTATACCCGCTACGGCGCCTGGAAGGGCAATCCCTACGGCGACTGGAACGCCCTGTTTGCGGCCTTCTGCCTGCACTACGGGGGCGCAGAGAATATCCCCACGGACAAAGACTGCGGCAGCTGGGCCGCGGCGCTGGCAGACGCGTTTTTACCGGCCCAGTCCCATGAGGCGGCTCCCGGAGAACTGGTGTTCTTTGACCGGGACGGAGACGGCACTGCGGACTGGGTGGCCATTGTGGCAGAGGTCACGGCAGGAGAGGAGGGTGCGCCCTCCGGCATCACCGTCATTGCGGGAGATGCCGATGGTGCCGTTCAGCAGCGCTCCTACGCTCTAGAGGATCCCACGATCCTCGGCTATTATGGCAGCCTGCCGGAGCAAGCGAAGACATTCACCCTGACGGCCCAGACCGAATCCGGCATCACCGTGACCGTTACCGGCGACAGCGCCTCCCTGCCCTTCCCGGCCAGTGAGATCACGCTGACTGCGGCAGAGGTGGCGGAGGAACAGGGCAAGGCCATCCGGGAGCAGCTTCCGGCGGAGGAAGACACCGAGCCGGAGCAGCGCTTCCTGCTGGAAATTTCTCTGCGGCACGGCGAGGAGGAGATCGAGCCGGTGGGCCCGGTGACCGTGACCTTCAGCGGCCTGGATACCCAGGGGCTTTATCCCAAGGTTTACCATATTGATACGGAGGCCCAGGAAGTCACCGACATGGAAGCGGAGAAAACCGAAACCGGCGACGTGGCTATGGTTACGGAGCATTTCTCTACATATGCGATTTCGCTTGTGGCCGCCAGAGACCTATCGGGTACGATCCTGGCAGATACTTTCCAAGCCGGTGGTGAGTATACACTGGCCGGTGATGTTCAGACGGCCGAGAATATTGGCCAGGTGACCATTACAAAGGACACCACCATTGACTTGAATGGGCATACCCTGACCATCAGCAAGGACCATCAGTGCTTTGTCGTGCAATACGGTGCAAAGCTCACCATTATGGACTCGCAAGCCCCTTCGGAGGAGACCGTGGACCTGGGCGGCAGCAACCCTTACGGCAATACGGCAAGCCTGACTGACGATACCCTGACGTATTACATCACAAAATCCACACCCACCGGCACCGGTACCACGGAAACACTGATAAAGCATAATGTCCCCCTCGCCAACGCAGGAAAGATCCTGTGTAAGGAGGGTTCTGATCAGGTAATCAAGGTTGAGAACGGCGGTACATTGGAACTAAAGAGCGGTGTACTCCAAGGCACCGGCGTCAGACATATTGTCTATGTGGAGGACGGTACGCTGAACGTAAGTGGCGGCTATATTGTGGGCGGCGGCAGTGACGACATGCCCGGCGGCGGTATCTACGTCGGCAGCGGTGCGGTGAGAGGTACGGTGAATATCCAGGGCGGTGTTGTTGCGGCCAACTGTGGCAATTTCGGCGGCGGTATCTACGTCGTAGGCGGAGAGCTGACCATCTCCGGCGGTGCGGTGACGGGCAATGGGGTCTTCAATGGACACGACGACGATGGTGCCGGTATCTATGTCAACAGCGGCACGCTGAAACTGTCCGGCAACGGTTATGTGACCAACAACTCTAAGAGTTGTGATTGTACAGGTTGCCCGATCGATACGAACAACACCCACGGCGGCGGCGGTATTGCTCTGGCGAACGGTTCTATCATGGAGATGTCCGGCGGCTATGTGACCGGCAACTTTTCCACTCTGGCAGGGGGCGGCATTTATGCGGGCTACTATGCAGGGGATGGTGGAGTCAAGTTTACCATGAGCGGCGGCACCATTGCCGCTAACTGCGCCCAATATGGCGAGGGCGGCGGCCTTCGTATCGGCGGCGGTGACAACGGCGGTACCTACGGCGTGATTCGAACAGAGGGAAAAGTATATATTACCAATAACAAAACGCTTACCACGGACGACTGGGGCGGCGGCGGTATTTTCGTGCAGGAAGGTGGCCATCTGTCAGTCATGGATGCGCTGATCACGAACAATAAAGCGGGCGGCTTTGGCGGCGGTGTGGGTGCCTGCCCTACGGGCAAGACCCTGATCGTCAATGAAGACGGTGCGGCCATTTACGGGAATGAGGCTTCCGGCACACAAATGTCTGTCGGTGGTAACGGCAAAGATTATGATCGCTCTTTGGCGCAAAAAAGTCCAGTCTTTATGATGAACAATGGCTACCAGGATTACTTCTGTGTCCGTAATAGCAATGGTGCAAACGAGCCTATTTCTCTTGTCACCGGTCTGATGGCTGGCAGCGGGGCGGCGAACTGGAAGGGAAGCTGTGACGAGAAGCCTGTTTCCATCGGCAGGACCGGCTATGCGGCTGCAAAGTATCTGTTCGGATTAACTGCAAACCCAGATGACACCGCCAAGGGCCAAGCAGTCAGTGCCGCGAGGGTCATTATCACCGGCAACAGTTCCGGCGTTCATGGCGGCGGCATTATGACCAACGGCGGCCTGATTCTGGGTGACCCGGGTGAAACCAAAGTGGTAACGGCCACGCCGGAACTGGACATTACCGGCACCAAGGCATTGGTCAAGGACGGCGTACGGCAGGAGGGGCTGGCGGACTTCCAGTTCCAGTTCCAGCTGAAAGGCAGCACTGACACGGATGTCAGAACGGCAACAGCCGATGGTACTACCGGTGAATTTACGTTTCAAGACATAGAGTTTCCTAAGGCCGGAGTCTATACCTACACGCTCAGCGAGATCAAGGGTGACCGTACGGATGTCACCTATGATTCAACGGAACATACGATTCAGGTGACAATTAAGGAGAGAACCATTTCCCTTTTGGATGTGAAGTTCACAAGCTACTATGTGGAGTCTGTTTCTGTCGATGGCAAAGAAGTCGGCGGTTCCTCCGGCTCTGGGGGGGATTCCCAGACGGGGACGTTCAGGGTTCGCTTTAAGAAGGAGGAAGGCTGGGAAAACCTGCACATGCACGTATGGGCCGATCCGAATAATCCGCTTACACAATGGCCGGGAATACAGATGAACAAGGATGATACGGACGGCTCTTACTATTACGACCTTCCTGTTACCGGAAGGGGTATATACAATTATGTTTTCAACATTGGTTCTGATGCGAAGAAAACAAAGGATATTACAAATGTCCCCTATGCACCGGGAAAAGAAGCTCTGTTCGACGCTGACGGTAATGTCCTGTCGAACACCGCCGCCGACACCGGCTCCACGGAGACCGGGGACGCGGTTGGGCATGGGGCCAATTCGGATGGGTCTTATTCCCTGGTGATGGAGGGAGACACCTTTACCAACACCATGATCACCCAACTGAATCTGCAAATCACGAAGACGGACAGCGTGGACGCCGAGAAAAAGCTGGAAGGCGCAGAGTTCACCCTGAAAGAACAGGGGAAGGAGACCTCTGTGAAAATCCCCACCGGTAAAGACGGCATTGCGGCCTTTACCGGCATACGGCGCAATACCACCTACGATCTGCGTGAGACGCGGGCACCGTCAGGTTACATGACGGCAGGGCCCTGGATTCTGGTGGTCAGGGACGAGGACGCGACGCTTTACCCGGCCACGGAGAACCCGGACGGAACGCTGGTAAAATCCGAGGAAACCGGAACGACCCTGGACGTCACCGGCACCGACCCGAAGGTGCTGTCGGTGACCGTCCGCGACATCTCCTGGGGCTACGAGCTTCCCGACACCGGCGGGGCCGGGACAATCTCTTATACCGCAGGCGGCCTGGCGCTGATCTTCGGCGCGGCGACCCTGATGTATATCCATTGCAAGCGCCGAAAGGAGGATGAAGCATCTTCCTGATACGCGAAAAACCACCATTCCAATTCAAAATGATGATGAAAGAAGGAGCACGAAAAATGAAGCACGCAAGAAAACTGACCAGCCTCCTGCTGGCCCTGGTCATGGTCTTCGCCCTGGCCGTCACAGTTGCCGCTGAGGAGACAACTGGAACCACTGGCACCGGCAGCATTACCGTGGATAATCCCATTGAAGGACAGACCTATACCGCCTACAAGATTTTTGATGTGGTCTATGATGAGGCGACTCCGAAGCACTATTCTTATACCATTGAGGGCGGAAGCGAGTGGTTTAAGACTGTGGAAACCTATGCTAATACAGAAGGCAGCGGCCTGACCCTGACCCTGGTCAAAGGCACGACTACTTATGTTGTTACCACCACCGATGCTTTCAGCGCACCCCCCTTTGCCGATGCTTTGAAAGCGGCTGTTAACGGAAAGACCGGTAGAACGTTGGCCGTTGCTGGCGGCAAGGCCACTGTTACGGGTCTGGATCTGGGCTACTACTTCGTCACCAGCTCCACTGACGCACTGTGCAACCTGACCACCACCAACCCCGCCGTTATCATCCATGATAAGAATGAGATGCCCTTCGAGAAGAAAGATGATAAGGTTAGCGCCGAAGTGGGCGAGACGGTCAACTACACCATCAAAGGCAAGGTGCCTGACCACACCGGCTTCACCAAGTATACCTACCTGATCACCGATACCATGAGCGAGGGCCTGACCTTCAAACAGGACGTCACAGTCACTGTGGGCGGCACGGATGTTACCTCTGCCTGCACCATCACCTATAACGTTGATAACAACGCAAATAAGTTTACTGTCTCTATTCCTGTCAGGGACTACACCATCGGCGCTGAGATCCTGGTTACTTACACCGCCCTTGTCAATGAAAACGCCGTTGCGAAGATTTCGAAAAACAGCGCTACCCTGACTTACAGCAATAATCCCAGCGACAGCACCAAGACCGACACTACTACTACAGTTGAGGAGACTGTCTACAGCTCCAAGATCGCCATCGAAAAGGTTGAGAAACTTGCCGCGGATGCTACGGCAACGCCAAAGAAGCTGAAAGACGCAGAGTTTGTCCTGTACAAGAAAGCCCCCACTGACGCTGACCCGAATGCTATCCAGTATTACAAAAAGTGGGACGACACCGACACCACCAAGGCTGTCTCCTGGGTTAACACCATTGCTGAAGCCACTACCGTGAAAACCGACGAAAACGGCGAAGCCTCCTTTGAGGGCCTTGCCAACGGCACCTACTATCTGGTAGAAACCAAGGCCCCCGCCGGTTACAATCAGCTGACTGAGGCTCAAAAAGTTGAGGTACATGACGGCGAACATAACGCCCCAGTAACCAGCGAAACCCAGCTTACTGTTACCGCCAAGGTCGAGAACCAGGCCGGTACCCTCCTTCCCTCCACTGGCGGCATGGGCACCACGATCTTCTATGTACTGGGCGCTGTCCTGGTCGTTGGGGCCGGGGTGCTGCTGGTCACCAAGAAGCGCATGAGCCAGAGCGAGATCTAACCGGGGCACTGCCGCGGAGCCGTTCTGCGATACCCTCAAAACCCGTGCCGGGGAGCGTTCCTCCCCGGCACGCAGCCACAAGGAGAACCCTGTATGCGAAAACATCTGTCAACCATTGTTTTGCTTTTCATATTGCTGATAGGGCTGTCCTTGTTGCTGTACCCCACCGTCAGTGACTACTGGAACGCACTCCACCAGACCAAGGCCATTACCACCTACGCCGAAAACGTGGCCGCTCTCGACAACGCCAGCTATGATGCCATCTGGGACGCCGCCAGGGCCTATAACCGGAACCTGCTCAACCGCAGCAACAGCTTCCTCCTCTCCCAGGAGCAGAAGGCCGAATACGAAAGCCTGCTGGACATCTCCGGTCAGGGGATCATGGGCTATATCGAGATTCCCGAAATTGACGTGAGCCTGCCCATTTACCACGGCACGGAGGACACCGTTTTGCAGGTGGCCGTGGGCCATCTGGAATGGACCAGCCTGCCGGTGGGCGGGGAGAGCACCCACTGCGTCCTCTCCGGTCACCGGGGTCTGCCCAGCGCCAAGCTGTTCACCAACCTGGACAAGCTCCGGGAGGGGAACATCTTTCTCCTGCGGGTGCTGGATGAGATCCTGACCTATGAGGTGGATCAAATCCTCATCGTAGAGCCCCAGGATACCGCCGCACTGGAAATTGTAGAAGGCCAGGACTACTGCACCCTGGTGACCTGCACCCCCTACGGCATCAATACCCACCGGCTGCTGGTCCGCGGACACCGCATCGACAATATCGAGGAAGTCAAAACCGTGCGGGTCACCGCCGACGCTGTCCAGATAGAGCCCATGCTGGTGGCCCCCATCGTCGCCATTCCCATATTGCTTGTGCTGCTTTTGCTGCTGCTGCTGCCCCGGCGCAGAAAGAAATAGGAGGTTTGTGATGAAAAAACATCTGAAAAGTCTGCTTGCGCTGCTGCTCCTGGCCTGTCTGCCCCTGTCTGCCGCCGCCCACCCGGTGCCCGATGAACAAAAAGACGGCCATTGCAGCATCACTGTGACCATGACCTATCAGGGAAAAGCCCTCCCAGGGGGCACTCTGGCCCTTTACAAAGTGGGGGATGTGGCAGAGGAAGACGGCAACTATTCCTTTGTCCCCGTAGAGGCCATCCGGGAAGACATGGCTCAGTTTGGAGACATCCAGTCCCCGGAACTGGCAGGGGAGCTTCTCAAGCTGGAAAGCAAGCTGACCCCGGTGACTGCCCTCCCCCAGAAGGTGGGGGAAGACGGCAAAGTGACCTTTTCTTCCCTGCCCTTTGGCCTGTATCTGGCGGTGCAGAAAACCGCCCCTGCCGGGTACGGCAAAACAGAGCCTTTTCTTGTGAGCCTTCCCTACCTCTATGAGGGGGAATACCAATATGACGTGGCCAGTCAGCCGAAAACCGACCTGGAACGGGAGGTGCCCACCAAGCCCACCAGCCCTGCAACGAACCCCACCTTCCCCGGCGGCAAGAAGCTGCCCCAGACCGGCCAGCTGTGGTGGCCGGTGCCGGTGCTGGCCTGCGGCGGGCTGGGCTGCATTGTGGTGGGGCTGTTCCGCCGCAGGAGGGCCGGGGATGAAGACTGACCCAGGAAGAATTTGGATCAATACGGGGCTGCTGCTGCTGGCAGCGGCCCTGTTTCTATGGGCCTATAACGGCCAGGAGTCCCGCAGAGCCGGAGACGCTGCCCAGCAGGTCATCACAGAGCTGACCCAGTCCCTGCCCCAGCAGCTCCCAACGGAGGCCGGGGTTGACCCGGAGCGCTCAGATGCCCCGGCGGTAAAGCTGCCGGAATACCTGCTGGATGCCCAGCGGGAGATGCCGGAAAAAACCGTGAACGGCCGGGACTATATTGGTGTCCTGAGCATCCCCTCTCTGGATTTGGAATTGCCGGTGCTGAGCCAGTGGAGCTACCCCAATCTCAAAGTGGCCCCCTGCCGCTATTCCGGCTCCCTATACCAGAATGATCTCATCCTCTGCGCCCACAACTACGCTTCCCATTTCGGCAAGCTCAAAACCCTCCAACCCGGGGATACCCTGCTCTTTACGGATATGGACGACCAGGTGGTCTCCTTTCAAATGGTAGAGCAGGAGATCCTGGAGCCAGACGACGAAGAAGCCATGACCACCGGCGACTGGGATTTGACCCTGTTCACCTGTACCCCCGGCGGCCAGACCCGCGTCACCGTCCGCTTCCAGCGGGTAGACTTAGGTCAAAGCCAGGAGTGAGAAAAAATCGCCGCATAGGAGGATACCTCCTACGCGGCGTTCTTTGCGCTTATTTGCTGAACAGGTCGCTGTGCGTTCCCGTTCTGGCTAACGTCAGGACAAGAACATCATCTTCAATACGGTAGATCAGCAGCCAGTCCGGGAGAATATGGCATTCCCGGTGTCCCACCCAATTGCCGGTCAAAGCGTGATCCTTGTTCTTTTCAGGAAGCGGTTCTCCCATAGACAGCAGGGCGATCACGTTTTCCAATAGTTCGATATTCAGCCCACGCTTCATGGCGAGCTTGAAATCCTTTTTGAACAAGGTCGTGGTCTTGACCGTGTACTTCGTCTTTCTCATGCCTTCAGGTCTGCAAAGAGTTCGTCCAAATCATTGTATCCCTTGACGGACGGGTCCTTTGCAATCCTTTCCGCTTCCAACATAGCGGCAATCGTCTCTTTGTTGGGCTGATTCAGAGAAATTTCAAACGGGATACCACCTTCCCGCAATGCCTGCCGCACAAAGATGTTGAAAGCAGTGCTAAGGTTCATGCCCAATTCTCCAAAAAGCATATCGGCCTGTGCTTTCAAATCAGAATCCATGCGAATGCTGATATTCGTCGTCGCTCCAGCCATACGATCATCCCCTTTCTAGCTGGTACAATCAGTATATGCTATTTGCACGAAGAAATCAATAGTTTGCACGAAAACTTAACATCAAATTCATTATGAATTAATATCACAAAATGGAGTTCAGGATTTCTTGAAACCATTTGTTTTTCCATTCTCCCCCACCTTTCCCTCAAAAATCCACAAACACCCCATCTTTTGAGATGGGGTGTAGTTCTGCATACTAGAATCTTACCTTATTGTTTTATTCCTTACCCAGATAAGTGTCGTCCTTTGCAAACTTAGCAACGATGCCACTGAGTGCCAGAACTGCCAGCAGGTTGGGAATGACCATCAGGCCGTTGAACATGTCGGACATATCCCAAACCAGGGTCACCTTCTGGAAAGAACCAACAACGATAAACACCAGAGCGATGACACCATAGAGGAAAGTAGCCTTCTTGCTGCCCTTGAACAAAGCATTGACGTTGCTTTCACCGAAGAAATACCAGCCGACGATGGTGGAGAAGGCGAAGAACAGCAGGCAGATGGCAACGAAAGCGTTGCCGAAGGAACCGAAGGAGTTATTAAAGGCAGCCTGAGCCAGAGCGGTAGCGGTGAGCATCTGGCCGTCAGCACCGGTGGTACCCAGCATGCCGGAGGTCAGGATCACCAGTGCGGTCAGAGTCAGCACGATGAAGGTATCAATGAAAACACCGACCATCGCTACAGCACCCTGATCCTGGGGCTTTTCTACCTTAGCCATAGCATGGGCATGGGGCGTAGAGCCCATACCGGCTTCGTTGGAGAACAGGCCGCGGGCAACACCGAAGCGGACAGCTTCCTTAATGCTGATACCGATAGCGCCACCCATGACAGCCTGGGGAGTAAAAGCACCCACGAAGATGGACTGCAGAGCAGGCAGGATATTCTGGGCATTCATACCGATGGCGATGAGTGCGCCGCAAATGTAGAAGATGGCCATGATGGGAACCAGCTTCTCAGTGATGGCAGCGATGCGCTTGACACCGCCCAGGAAAATGAATGCGGAAACAGCTGCCACAACGATACCCGCAGCAATCTTGGGAACACCGAAAGCGGTGTAGAAGGCATCACCGATGGAGTTGGACTGGACCATGTTGCCCATGAAGCCCAGAGCCAGAATGATGGCAACAGCGAAGAAGCCAGCCATAAAAGTGCCCAGCTTGCCCTTGAAGGCAGCCTTAATGTAATAGATGGGACCGCCGGAGACAGCACCGTCTTCACTTACTTCCTTATACTTCTGTGCCAGAACAGCCTCACCGTAGATGGTGGCCATGCCGAAGAAGGCAGAGACCCACATCCAGAACACAGCACCGGGACCACCGGAGACCAGAGCGGAGGCGCAGCCAGCGATATTGCCGGTACCAACCTGGGCCGCAATGGCAGTTGCCAATGCCTGGAAGGAGCTCATGCCGTCCTTACCGGCCTCCTTACCTTTGAGGCTGATATTGCCGAAGACCAGACGCATACCCTCACCAAACTTGCGAACCTGGACAAAGCCGGTACGGATGGTGAAGTAGATGCCGCTGCCCAGCAGCAGGAACAGCAGAACCAGATACTTGTTCCACAGAACATCGTTGACCGCTGCCACGATGTTTGTCAGAATTGCTTCCATTTTTGTTTTACCTCTTTTATTTCATTTTGGCAAATAAAAAACGCCGCAAGCAAAATACTCCGGCGAGAAAATGGGCGCGAACTGGTCAGGTTCGTATTGTCCCACTCTGTCCTTTTACCTGAGAGATTCAGCAGCTTCCGCTGCCTTGCACCTTCGGTACCCGTTTTCGGGGATTCTCCAGAGCCACATCCATTCTTAGTCGTTACCTGAATTCAGGTGCCAGAGAGTGTTACTCCGTGGGCAGGCAAATGCCTTTTCCTAAGAACTTCCTTTGTCGTTTTTTAGTTACCAGGAGATAGTAATACATTTTCTGGTAATTGTCAATGTGCTATTTACAGGCTGTTCAAAAATTGGTATCAATTTATGATTTATGCCATCGCGGTTGTATACATTTTGTTGAATTATCACATAGCAAAACCACCTGCTTGAGCTGATAAAAGCTCTGGTAGGTGGTTTTGTTATCATCGATTCTCTTCCCGGTAAGCTTTTGGTGTCAGCTTATCTCTATCTGCCAACGCGTTCATCTGTTCTTCAAAGTCCAGATCCAACCGCATAGAAATGCGCTTCCACTTATAGTGGTCATCCAATACCTCTTGCCCAACAATCGCAGCGGCCATTGCCGTAATGCGCTGCTGACCGTCAATAAGAACCTTTTTGCCGGAGGACTTTGTTCCGTCTTTCAGCTTAACATCCGGGTTTTGCCATACAATGATATATCCCACCGGAAATCCCTTATACAAAGAATCAACCAAGTCTCTGACTTTAGAGCTATCCCAAACAAAAGGACGCTGCATCTCCGGGATTGCAATGCTTCCGGATTTTATATTTGAAAGCAGTGTCTCAACTGTATAGTTATTAACGCTATAACGTGCCATATATTGCCCCTCACTTCAATCGATATCTTTTTCCCACACCTCTGCCGATGATCTCAATCAATTCATTCTCGTTCATCTGACAAATCTGTTCTGGAGATACACCACACCCTGTTATAGCTTGATTATGCTCCTATCTTCATGTATTTCAATAGACTCGAGTGAAAATTCACTTTTCTTTCACCTCATGGTATGAAAAATCACTCCTCTTCCGTTCAATGGGGGGCTATCTCAAAAAAGTCTGAAAGGAGAGATTTACGATGGCAAGCAAGAACAGCAACCAGATCAACGTTCCCCAGGCCCGGGAGGCTATGGACAAGTTCAAGATGCAGGCAGCCCAGGAAATGGGCGTCAACCTGAAGCAGGGCTACAATGGCGACCTCACCTCCCGCGAGGCCGGCTCTGTGGGCGGGCAGATGGTCAAGAAGATGTGTCCCGTACGAAGTGCGAGTTTTGCGAGGGATAGCCGGGTTGCGGCTGGACATAGGGTGGAGATTCGGTACATGGCGCAGCTGACAATATAACTCTGTTCGTTCTGCGCTAAAATGGTCCCTGCTGGTAATCTCATCACACAGCAGGGGCCATTTTAGGCTTTATTCCACTAGTATCTTTCGTTGTTTATCAACCGTCTCACGGCTTTCCGAACACATCGTTATTTCTTGATATATCTCGTTCTTCTGCCGCTGCCATCCTGGTAGAGCAGTCCGTCAGCAACCATCCGCTTCAGAATACGATTGGCGGTTGCCTGACTGACACCCAAAAGCGTGTCAACATCACTGCGGACGATATAGCCATGTAATTCGGCAAAAGTCAAAATCCGTTCCTCATTGCTTTTGGGCCTGTCAGGCATATTTTCTTCTTTTGCGGATGCATTTCGATTGGGAAGTGTAATTCTGAACGCATTGCTGGTTACTTCAAATTTAGGCTCCAAGCCGCTTCTGGCGTATGCCTTGATAATTTTGGGCAGGCCCGTACCGTAAGCTTCGATCAGCTTTAGATGATAGAACACCGCAGCCAGCTTCGGATTTCTGCAAACGGAAAGTCCCAGTAGAATATCCTCAAGAGCGATCCCCCATGGCAGTCCGCCTACAGATACGAATTCTATACGGTCATCATATACGCTGATCAGCGTACTGGCGCTGAAAGAATAATCCCTGTGAACAAGCACATTCAGCAGGGCTTCACGCAGGGCTTCCTCAGGATAGTCACGAACGTCATTGCGGTATAATCCTTCAAAAGTTGCACGTGTCTGATTCCTTAAATCGAGATAAGCATACATTTCCTCCATTTGCTGGAACAACGACCCGCCAAATTCCCGTCTGTCCTGGAAATTACTCTTATCCGTTCCGGAAAATGTAGCCGCCTTTATGGTGCTGGTACATTGATCGGACAAAAGCATGGCAACATTGGAATAGATACCATCATTGGATACCAAGCCCAATATCCGCATTCTGATTTCATCAAACGGAACATTCCTCTTTGCAAACTGTGCGGCTGCACTTCTAAATGTAAGATTCTGCTCCAATGACCTCATATTTTCAAAGCAATCTCCGTCCGTTTCCTTAATCATTTTTCGGATAGCAGTATCGGTAGCGGGGTCTGTGGATGTACCATTACGAACATATACACCGCTGGGCTTGAGGCCCTTACTGCCAAGATAGTACGGGCGGTCAGTGCCTTTTTGTACTGTTACAGCGACGATCTGCTTTCCGCCTGCTTCCAGCGCTTCATATCGGGCTTAATGGAGTCCCGAACCATATTATTTATTTGTAATATTACACGGCCGGCGTTTTCAATGCCTAAAATCTGCCCATCATCTTGAACGCCGATATAGATCGTGCCGCCTTCTTTATTTGCAAAGGCGATAACTTCCTTGCAGATATCACTAACTACCTCTGATTTGAGTTCAACAAATTCACTTTCCCTAAAAATCATATTGCACCTCCAATCCAGCTTATCATCATTGCAATCATTCTTGTCATTCTTGTCAATGTTTAATCACAATGTGAAAAGAAAATATTGAGTACTGCTGATGTGCTCTCATTCGCTAAAATTCTATGAAAACTTAGAAATAAAGCCCCATGGTGGATTCTGATGAACTGCACCCCATTTGTTAGACAGTATGATATACTATCTAACAAGTGGGGTGTTTTGCTATGCCAAAGGGAGTACCAAACAAACGATATACGCCG